>ERZ1643246.69-NODE-69-length-127107-cov-224.379183_pt1 | contig 127107 bp, 109 predicted proteins | sample MGYA00579265_ERZ1643246 | MGnify/ENA primary metagenome ERZ1643246 (study PRJEB29033, sample SAMEA4952261) | chicken gut metagenome | biome: Broiler Chicken; feature: Gastrointestinal Tract; material: Caecum | place: Ireland | collected 2018 | study: Broiler...
TCTGCAGGGGCAGAAAGTAGGGGCCCCCGCGCGGCCCGAGCGCGTCGAAGGGAAACGTAAAAAAATTAAGAGACGTAAAGAGAGTAGAATAAAGAAAAGCGGGGCGCCGCACAACCCCCGCGGCACCCCGCTTTTCTTTTTTACTTCGCCGCGTGCGACACCGTATCCACCACCGCGTGGCCCATGTCGCCGGCCAGGTCCCCGACCGCGCGCGCCGCACGCTGGGCACTGCGGCGCAGCGGCGTTGTCTGGCTCGTCTTCGCGGCAATCACCGCGGCCGTCACCGCACCGAGCGCCATGCCGACGCCGATGCCTTTGAGCATACCTTTTTTCTGCTGCATTTTGTAATACCTCCCGATACAAATCACGATTGCACAGCCTAAAAGGAAATGGCTTATCTTCATTGTTTCCGCCTCCCGGCCCGTTTATTTTCTGAAAGTCCTGGCGCAAAAGCCGCCCGGCATTTTCCAGCCGCAGCCGGCCCTGCCGGCTTTCTTATCCTCTAGAATCTCCCGCATGGGTTCGCGCGATACATAACCGCCGCCGCTTAAAATCTGTCAGCTTTTTTCCCGCCGGGCGGAAAATTTGAGTGCCGGCGCAGTTTTGTGCTACAATACCCTTTGCAGAACTTTTCAAAACATGCAAAACAAAATACAAAACAAAGCATCTTCAGAGGAAATGCAATTTGAAAAAATCAAAAAAGAAAGAGGGCTTTTCAAAACCATGCCGACCCCTGTGCTCAATCTCGTTTTGTTCGAACCGGAAATCCCCCCGAATACCGGCAACGTCGCGCGCACCTGCGCGTTGACCGGCGCAAGGCTGCATCTCGTCGGCCCGATGGGCTTTGCAATCGACGACCGCAAATTAAAGCGCGCCGGCCTCGACTACTGGCATCTGCTCGATATCACGTATTACGAAAACTTAAACGTGTTCTTCCAGAAAAACCACGGCCCGTTTTTCTATTTCTCGACGAAAGCCCGCCACGTCTACACCGACGTTTCTTACCCCGACGGCGCCTACCTCGTGTTCGGCAAGGAAACCGCCGGCCTGCCCGAAGAGCTTTTAAAGGCCCACCCCGAATCCTGCGTGCGCATTCCGATGTTAAACCATCCCGACGCCAGGAGCCTAAACCTTTCGAACAGCGTCGCGATCGCCGCATATGAAGTGCTGCGCCAGTGGGATTTCCCCAACATGCGCCTCGAAGGCGACCTGACGCGCATGCACTGGTAAGGTTTTCCGCTCCTTGTGCCCGTTTGTACGAAACCCGCTTCCGCGATTTGGACAAACTTCTTATTTTCACATTCCCGGCTTGAAAATAGGGCGGCGCTGGTGTATAATTTATTCAGTTTTCAGGGCATGTTCGCACACAAAACAAACAGATACTCAGAAGGAGTGGAGTCCCATGAATTACCTGAACAAAAAATCCATCGAAGACATCGACGTCTCCGGCAAGAAAGTCCTCGTCCGCTGCGACTTTAACGTCCCGTTTGACGGCGAAGGCAACATCAGCGACACCAAGCGCATCGACGGTGCGCTGCCGACCATCAAATACCTGATCGACCATCACGCAAAAGTGATCCTCTGCTCCCACCTGGGCCGTCCGAAGGGCGAGTTCAACATGAAGTATTCGCTCCAGCCCGTCGCCAAGTGCCTGTCCGAGAAGCTTGGCCAGGAAGTCAAGATGGCCAAAGATGTCATCGGCCCGGATGCCAAGGCGATCGCCGCGAACCTCAAGGAAGGCGAAGTCGAGCTGCTCGAGAATGTCCGCTTCCATAAGGAAGAAGAAAAGAACGACCCGGCATTCGCGAAAGAGCTCGCCAGCATGGCGGAAATCTACGTCAACGACGCGTTCGGCACGGCGCACCGCGCCCATGCCTCCACGGCCGGCGTTGCCGATTACCTGCCCGCTGTGTGCGGCTACCTGATCCAGAAGGAAATCTCCGTGATGGGCAAGGCGCTCGAAGATCCGAAGCGCCCGTTCGTCGCGATCCTCGGCGGCGCGAAGGTCTCCGACAAGATCGGCGTCATCACGAACCTGCTCGACAAGGTCGACACGCTGATTATCGGCGGCGCCATGGCTTACACGTTTATTAACGCGATGGGCTACAGCGTCGGTTCCTCCCGCTGCGAGCTCGATAAGCTCGACACCGCGAAGGACATCATGGCCAAGGCCAAGGAGAAGAACGTCAAGTTCTTAATCCCGGTTGACAACATCGTCGCGACGGAGTTCAAAGAGGACGCCGAGTGGAAGGTTGCGCCGACCGATGCAATGCCGGACGGCTGGATGGGCCTGGACATCGGCCCGAAGACGTGCGAGCTGTACGCGGAAGCCATCAAGGGCGCCGGCACGGTCGTTTGGAACGGCCCGATGGGCGTTTCCGAATGGAAGAACTTCGCAAACGGCACGATCGCCGTGGCGAAGGCCGTTGCGGACAGCGACGCGATCTCGATCATCGGCGGCGGCGACTCCGCGGCTGCGGTGGAGAACCTCGGCTTTGCCGATAAGATGACGCACATCTCCACGGGCGGCGGCGCTTCCCTCGAATTCCTCGAGGGCAAGGTCCTGCCGGGCATCGCATGCTTGAATGACAAAGACTAATTGACATTTCCCGAAGGGGCGGGGCCGCACACAAGCCCTGCCCCTTTTTGTCCGGGCTTTGGCATCGGAAAATGCCAAATGTCCCCCGGCCCCTCCCGCGGGGAAACGCGGCAAAGGATTTTGGAAGGAGCATTCTAAGACAATGAACAAAGCAAAGCGCCAGGCAGTGATCGCCGGCAACTGGAAAATGAACAAGACGCCCGCCGAGGCGAAGGAACTCATCGAGGCCATTAAGCCCCTCGTCGCAGACGCAAACTGCGGCGTCGTGTGCTGCGTGCCGTACGTCGATTTGTCGGTCGTGCTCGAGGCCGCGAAGGGCTCGAACATCGGCGTGGGCGCCGAAAACTGCCACTGGGCGAAGAGCGGCGCCTTCACGGGCGAAGTTTCCGCCGAGATGCTCGCCTCGATGGGCGTGCAGTACGTGATCATCGGCCACAGCGAACGCCGCCAGTATTTCGGCGAGACGGACGTCACGGTCAACCAGCGCGTGCGCGCGGCGCTCGACGCGGGCCTGACGGTCATCCTGTGCGTCGGCGAGAGCTTAGAGCAGCGCGAGCAGGGTGTGACGAGCGAGCTCGTCGCGATGCAGACGAAGATTGCGTTGGGCGGCGTCTCGAAGGACGAGCTTTCGCGCATCATCATCGCCTATGAGCCAATCTGGGCCATCGGCACGGGCAAGACGGCCACGAGCGAGCAGGCAAACGAGGTCTGCAAGACGATCCGCGAGACGATTGCGGCCGTGTACGACGAAGACGCGGCCGAAGCGATGACGATCCAGTACGGCGGCTCGATGAAACCGGGCAACGCGGCGGAGCTCGTCGCACAGCCCGACGTCGACGGCGGCCTGATCGGCGGCGCGTCGCTGAAGGCGGAAGACTTCGCGGCAATCGTCAAGGCGGCAAGCGAGGGCTAAGCCCCGGCCGCAGGCTTCCCGGATTGATCGATCTTCCATAAAAAACTTCCGGTTCCCCGCGTTTCCGGCGCTTTCCGCGGGGCGCCTTTTAAACCCGGCGAAAGCGCCGAACCACCCATTTTATCAAAACTGCAGAAAAGTGAGGAAGATAACGATGGCGAAAAAGCCTTTGATTCTGATCATTATGGACGGCTTCGGCATTGCGCCGAAGGAGGGCAACGCGATTGCCGCCGCGAAGAAGCCGAACCTCGACCGCCTGTTCGCGGAAAACCCGCACACGCAGATCGGCGCGTCCGGCTTAAACGTCGGCCTGCCCGACGGCCAGATGGGCAACAGCGAAGTCGGCCACACGAACATGGGCGCCGGCCGCATTGTCTATCAGGAATTGACGAACATCACGCGCCACATTGAGGACGGCTCGTTCTTCGAAAACCCGGCGTTTATGAAGGCCGTGGAAAACTGCAAAGCGCACGACAGCGCCCTGCACGTGTTCGGCCTTTGCTCGGACGGCGGCGTCCACAGCCACAACACGCACATCTACGCGCTGTTTGAACTGGCAAAGCGCGCGGGATTAACGAAGGTCTATTACCATGCGTTCTTAGACGGCCGTGACGTGCCGCCGACGTCGGGCAAGGACTACGTCGTGCAGATGGACGAAAAGCTCCAGGAAATCGGCGTGGGCAAGATCGCGACGGTGGCCGGCCGCTACTATGCGATGGACCGCGACAAGAACTGGAACCGCGTCGAGAAGGCGTATGCGGCGATCGTCTACGGCGAGGGCAACCGCGCCGCGACGGCGGAAGAGGCCGTGCAGAATTCCTACGACAACGGCGTGACGGACGAATTCGTCGTGCCGGTCGTCGTGGACCCCGAGGGCACGGTCAAGCCCCATGACTCGATCATTTTCGCGAACTTCCGCCCGGACCGTGCGCGCCAGATCACGCGCGCGTTCGTCGACCCGGATTTTGACGGCTTCGAGCGCCGCAACGGTTTCTTCCCGGTCACGTATATCACGATGGCGCAGTACGACGCGACGATGCCGAACGTCGAGGTCGCCTATCCGCCGGAGGTGCTCGTGAACACGCTGGGCGAATATATCTCGAAGCAGGGCATGCAGCAGCTGCGCATCGCCGAGACGGAGAAGTACGCGCATGTGACGTTCTTCTTCAACGGCGGCGTCGAGAAGCAGTACCCGGGCGAGGACCGCATCCTCGTCAACAGCCCGAAGGTTGCGACGTACGACCTGCAGCCCGAGATGAGCGAGCCGGAAGTCACGGAAAAGCTCGTCGATGCGATCCATTCCGGCAAATACGACATGATTATTTTGAATTATGCGAACTGCGACATGGTCGGCCACACGGGCGTCTTTGAGGCGGCCGTCAAGGCCGTGGAAGCCGTCGATGACGGCGTCGGCAAGGTCACGAAAGCGATCGCCGACATGGGCGGCGTCGCGCTGATTACGGCCGACCACGGCAACGCCGACAAGATGGTCGACGAGGACGGCAAGCCGTTCACGGCGCACACGACGAACCCGGTGCCGTTCTGCGTTGTCGGCTATCCGTGCAAGCTGCGCGAAGGCGGTTGCCTGGCGGACATCGCCCCGACGATGCTGCAGATCATGGGCCTGCCGCAGCCGGCGGAGATGACGGGCAAGAGCCTGATTGTGGAATAAAAAGCTTTTTGCATTCCTTTCGAAGGAATCGAAGAGATCGGAAAAACGAGGCGCTGTGTCGTTTTGACGCAGCGCCTCGTTGTGTTTTGGGGGCTCAAAGCCGCCCCGGGGCTTTTTGGGGGCTCGGCGCCGCCCCCCCAGGGCTTTTCTCGGGGAAACTTGATTGATCCCCTTTACGCATATTAAATTTTTAATTTTGTTCCTTCGACGCGCTTACCCCTTCGGGGCACTTCGCGGGCCGCGCGGGGCCCCTACTTTTCTGCTCCTGCAGAAAAGTAGGCAAAAGAGCAGGCTCAAGGGGGCCCTTCGCCCCCTTGAGAATCCCCTCGCTTGCCTTCGCGCTAGAGTGCCTTCGGCACAACCGCGCGCCAAAAGAGGCTATAAAATCGGGGACGGCGGAACTTCTCGCCGCTTTGCGGCTGGAGCTTCCGCGCCAGACTTGCGTGGGCGTTGCCTAGTTGTTTGACTTTCGGCTTTGCTCCCTGCGCTGCTTCGCTGCGCGCAGGCTCAGCGGACTTGATGTGGTTTTCTGTCAAAAAGCGGCACTTGCAAAAGCGCCGCGGGGATGCTATAATGAAAACGAAGAGAGACCAATCGCTCCACAAAAGTGGTTGCCTCACAGCAAGTTCTTTAGGGCCTAGCGGCCCCGCCTACTCTGCCGGGCATGCAGGGTAGGCATTTTCTTTTACTTTCTTCGAGTCGAAAAACGCACACCAACCGGTGTGCGTTTTTTCATGCAAACCCGAAAGTTAAGCGCAAGCCCGCCCGTCATGCGCGAATGCGCATGCGACAAAGTTAAAAGTCTAACAAAATGGCGAAAGCCACAGCAAGTCTAGCGCGGAAGCTCCAGCTCCGAAGGAGCGAGGAGTTCCGCCGTCCCCTCGCGCGGTTGTGGCCGAAGGCCACTCTAGCGCGAAGGCAAGCGAGGGGATTCTCAAGGGGGCGAAGGGCCCCCTTGAGCCTGCTCTTTTGCTTCCTTTTCTGCAGGAGCAGAAAAGGAAGGGCCCCCGCGCGGCCTGAGCGCGTCGAAGGGGACATTGAGAATTTTCAAAAAACAGAAAAGGGATCATAAAAGGCTCTCAACAAGAAAAACGGTGCCTGCGGCCTGCGAAGTGCCCCGAAGGGGTAAGCGCGTCGAAGGAAAAACTTAAAATTTTCAAAAAACGGAAAGGGGGTAAGAAAAGCCAACGGGGCGCCCCCCAAAAAGAACCCACCGTACGTGGAAAGCGCAAAAAAGGAAAATCAAAAAGCCCAAAGGGGCGTTTTGCCTTCCCCTTTGGGCTTTCTTAGAAACGGTGCTGCCGCAGCCATCTTTTATGGATGTAAAAAGTAAAAAGCAAAACGGTTTATAACGAAAACAGCCGCTTCGCCGCGTGCTTGCGCTCTAGAATCGCAAACAGGATCAATCCCCCGCCGGTGCAGACGATCAGTTCGCCGAGCCCCACCGTGCCGATGTTCAAGAAAAAGACCGGCCACACGAAATTCGCAAGCGAGAACGTGTTCGCCGCGCTCAGGCACGCGAGCTCAAAACCGACAATCACGGCGTTGAACACCACCGGCATCAGGCTCGATAAAACCGGCAGGCCCTTTAACCGCACGCGGCGCAGCGCCCGGCCCGTCAGCGCCGCCAAAAGCGTCGCCGCCGTGCCCGCAAACCAGTCGATGGGCCCCAATGGGCTCGTCGTCAGATTGCCGAGAAAACAGCCCACCGCGAGCCCCGGCACCGCCGCCGGCGTGAACACCGGCAGAATCGTCAAAAGCTCGCTTAGCCGGCACTGGATCGCCATCGATCCGATTCCCAGCGCGTTCGATAAAAACGTCAGCACCAGATAAATGGCCGCAATGACGCCCGCCTGTGCTAAGAACAGCACAGACTTCCCTTGTTTCTTCATAGATTTTTTCCTCCTGTAGGCCGCACGGCACCCGCCGGCCCTAGTAAATATTTTAGGTCCGGAACTCTCGACGGACCACATGCTGGCAGCACGCATCGTCTATTATACGCCTTTTCACACGATTGCACAAGGGATGCCGCACTTTTTCTGCGCGTTTTTCTGTTTTACCCCTTGCTTTTTTCAAAAAAAGGTGTTAAGATTAGGAGTACGTGACGAACCCAAAAAGGAGGTGTGACCATGCCGAACATTCAATCTGCGAAAAAGCGCGTCAAAGTCACCGCGACGAAGACAGCACGCAACCGCGCGCTCAATTCCGCGTTGAAGACCCAGATCAAGAAGGCGAACGCCGCGATCGATGCGGGCGACGCCAACAAGGCGGAGGCTGTCCGCGTCGCTGTCAAGGCGATCGACCAGGCGGCCGCGAAGGGGATCCTCAAGAAGAACGCCGCTGCCCGCCGCAAGAGCACATTGGCCCGCAAGCTCAACGCTGCCGGCTGAAACTGCTTTCCAGGGCATGGCTGACCTCTTTGCATAAGTTGGAGGGTTGCTCTGACCCGAGGATCCGACACGGTTGATGGGTGAGATCAGCCCTCGGCCCAAAAAGAAAAGGCGCATCCGTTTTCCGGATGCGCTTTTTTTCTGCCGGTTTGCGGGGCCTTGAGCGGCTCTTTTTCCGTTTGGCTTGACTTTTCGCAAAAAATTGCGTATGATAGGAACAGAGAATCTCGGCAATCTGCTGAAACTTCGGAGGTGCCTGCATTGAAAAACTTAAGCGTATTCGTGGCCGTCCTCTCCGCTTTGGCGGCGATTTCCGCTGCCGTCATTGCGGTGGTTCTGTTCCTGGACAAAAAACGCAAGGATGAGGAAGAACTCGAGCATTATCTCGACTGCTCGATCCAGTAACCTCGCCTTCCCCCCCTCACGCCTGCGCCGGATGCGCGGGCGTTTTTTTATGCCTTTTCGTGCGGGCGCGCCAGCACAGCCGCCAAAAACCCGCACACGACCGCAGCCGCGACCCCGCCGGCCCCCGCCGTCAGGCCGCCCGTAAACGCGCCGAGCAGCCCCTGTTCGGCCACGGCGGCCTTCACGCCTTTCGCCAAAAGCGAGCCGAAGCCCGTCAGCGGCACGGCCGCGCCGCCGCCCGCCCAGTCCGTCAGCGGCCCATACAGCCCCACCGCCTCGAGCACGACCCCCGCCACGACGAACGCGACGAGGATGCGCCCCGGCGTCCATTTCGTCTTATCGAGCAAAAGCTGCCCTGCCACGCAGAACAGCCCGCCTACCACAAACGCACGAAGAAATTCCATGGTTTTGCCCCTTCCGATATCGGTTTTCAAACGTCTATTGTGCCCCGGGGCGCGCCGTTTAAACGCGCCGGCGGTTTCGTTTGGCAAACAGGTCCCGTTTCCCTTGACGCGCGGGGGCGCTTTTGCTACACTTGCATTAGCACCTGCTAACCGAAAGGAGAGGATTTCCATGATGCAGTATACGCTGCACGTCGAAGGCATGCAGTGCGGCATGTGCGAAGCGCACGTAAACGACGCGGTGCGCAAACGTTTCCCGCAAATCAAAAAGGTGACGTCCTCGCACACGAAGAAGCGGACCGTCGTGCTTTCCCCTCAACCGCTCGACGAGGCGGCCCTGCGCGCGGCCATCGCGGAAACGGGGTATGACGTCGTGTCGGTGGAGGCGGCGCCCCACGAAAAGCACGGGCTGTTTGCCCGCCGGTAATCGCAGAAAGCGCCTCCTTTGCGGGGGCGCTTTTTTCCGGCCGATTTTCCCCATCCAGACGAAAGGGCCTTGTCTTTTTCCGATTCTTTCGATATGATAAAAGGAGGGTTCCCGGCGCCGCGCCGGCACGCCCGCAAGAAAAAGGAGGAGACAGCAGCATGAAAAATTTCTGGGAGCTTTCCCCGCAGTGGACGCGCGGCCCGCAGCGCTGGGAGGCAAAGGACGGCGCCTTGACCGTTTACACGGACCCGCACACGGACCTGTGGCAGCGCACGTATTACGGCTTTCAAAACGATTCCGCGCCGGTCCTGCAGGTGAAGACGGACGAGCGCTATTTCTCGTTTACGGTGCGCACGCGCTTTCCGGACGCACACCACCGCTTCGACCAGTGCGGCGTCGCGCTGTATCTCGATGCGGAAAACTGGCTGAAGGCCTCGATTGAGTATGAAAACGAGCAATTCGGGCGTTTGGGCAGTGTGGTGACGAACCACGGCTATTCGGACTGGGCCACGACGGACATCCCGGCGTCGGTCAAGGAGATGTGGTATCGTTTAAGCCGCCGCGAGAGCGACTTCTGCCTCGAATGCAGCGAGGACGGCAAAACGTTCCGCCAGATGCGCATCTGCCATCTGTGGGAGGGCGCCGGGGAAATCACGTTCGGCGTTTACGCCTGCAGCCCGGAGACGTCGTCATTCTGCGCGCAGTTTGACGAGTTCGCGATGACACCGTGCATGTGGGAAGCGCACGTCGGGGAAACCACCACGTAATCTTTCCGCCATACAAAAAAAACGCCCCGCAGGGAAGTTCTCCTTGCGGGGTGTTTCTTTTTGATTTGACAGATTACACGTAGGGCTGGCTGCCATCCTTCGGATGGTACTTCTCACACGTGCACTTCTTCCACTTCAAGCCGCTCCCGCACGGGCACGGGTCGTTGCGGCCAACTTTTCTGCCCTGCTGCTTCTTCGGCGCGCTCGCCTCGTCCGTCGTGCCGGCTGCCCCCGACGCCGCGGTCGGCTGCAGCACCTGTTCACGCTGCGGCTCCTCGCGCGTGCGCAGGCGCACCGTCAGCATCATGCGGGCCGTGTTCTCGCGGATTGTGTTGACCATCGCGTCGAACATGTCGAAGCTCTCTAAGCGGTACTCGACCACCGGGTCCTTCTGGCCGTATGCGCGCAGCCGGATGCCGCGCTGCAGCTCCTCGCTCGCGTCGATGTGGTCCATCCACTCGCGGTCTACGTTCTTCAGCAGAATCACGCGCTCGAGCTCGCGGCAGATTTCCGAACCGAACTGCTGCTCGCGCTGGTCGCAGATTGCGACGGCCTTCTCGTACAGCGTCTTCGCAATGTCGTCGGGCGTGAGCTTTGAGAGCTCCTCGTCCGTATAGACCAGGTCGTCCTCGCCGATGAGCCACCCGCGGTAGCGGTCGCGCAGGCCCTGCAAATTCCAGTGGTCGCGCGGGTTGTCGATGTTGTCCTCATCCATCGGCAGATAGGACTTGACCTGGTTCTGGATTGCCTGCTCGATCATCTGCATGACCTGCTCGTGGACATTTTCGCCGTTGAGCACCTGGTCGCGCTGCTTGTAAATGACCTCGCGCTGGCGGGAGTTGACGTCGTCGTATTTCAAAACATCCTTGCGGATGGCAAAGTTGCGGCCCTCAATCTTGCGCTGCGCGTTCTCAATCGTGCGCGAGAGCATCTTCGTCTCGAGCGGCGTATCGTCGTCGACGTTTAACGTCTCCATCATCGCGGAGACGCGCTCGCCGCCGAACAGGCGCATCAGGTCATCTTCCAGCGAGATATAGAACCGGCTCATGCCCGGGTCGCCCTGACGGCCGGCGCGGCCGCGCAGCTGGTTGTCGATGCGGCGGGACTCGTGGCGCTCCGTGCCGATGATATACAGCCCGCCGGCTTCGCGGACCTTTTCGGCCTCGGGCTTGATTTTCTCCTTATAGGCGTCCTCGAGCTCGCGGAACGTCTTGCGCGCGTTTAAGATCTCCTCGTCGTCGGTGTCGCCGTACGACGTCGCCTCGTTGATGAGCTCCTCCGAGAAGCCGCGGCGGCGCATCTCGGACTTCGCCATATATTCGCTGTTGCCGCCGAGCATGATGTCGGTGCCGCGGCCGGCCATGTTCGTCGCGATTGTCACGGCGCCCAAATGGCCCGCCTGCGCGACGATTTCGGCTTCCTTCTCGTGGTATTTCGCGTTCAAGACGACGTGCTGAATGCCGCGGGCTTTCAGCATCTTCGAGAGCTGTTCGCTCTTTTCAATCGAGATCGTGCCGACCAGGACCGGCTGGCCCGTCTTGTGGTGCTCGATGATGTCGTCGATGACGGCGTTAAACTTCGCCTTTTCCGTCTTATAGACGACGTCGGGCAGGTCCTTGCGGATCATCGGCTTGTTCGTCGGGATCTCGATGACGTCGAGCTTGTAAATCTCGCGGAATTCGTCCTCCTCGGTCATGGCCGTGCCGGTCATGCCGGAGAGCTTGTCGTACAGGCGGAAGTAGTTCTGGAACGTGATCGTCGCGAGCGTCTTGCTCTCGCGCGCGACCTTGACGCCTTCCTTCGCCTCGATGGCCTGGTGCAGGCCCTCGTTGTAGCGGCGGCCGTACATCAGGCGGCCCGTGAATTCATCGACGATGATGACCTCGCCGTCCTTGACGACGTAGTCGACGTCGCGCGTCATGACGCCGCGCGCCTTGATGGCCTGGTTGATGTAGTGCTGCAGGCTGATATTTTCGGCGTCCATGAGGTTGTCCACATGGAAGAAGTCCTCGGCCTTCTTGATGCCCGAGGGGGTTAAGGTCGCGGTTTTCGCCTTTTCGTCGACGAGGTAATCGGCGTCCTGGTGGGCGGCGTCGTTGTCTTCCTTAGAGTCGAGCTCGGCGACTTTGACCGGGCGCAAGAGCCGCGCGAAGCGGTCGGCAATCGTGTACATCTCGGTGGACTTGTCGCCCGGGCCGGAAATGATCAGCGGCGTGCGCGCTTCATCGATCAAGATCGAGTCCACTTCGTCGACGATCGCGAAGTTGTGGCCGCGCTGGACCTTGTCTTCCTTGTAAATGACCATGTTGTCGCGCAGGTAATCGAAGCCGAACTCGTTGTTCGTGCCGTACGTGATGTCGGCGGCGTACGCTTCGTGGCGCGCGGCGTTGTCCTTGTCGTGGGTAATCAAGCCGACGGAAAGCCCCAGGAAACGGTAAACCTTCCCCATCCACTCGCTGTCGCGGCGGGCCAGGTAATCGTTGACCGTCACGATGTGGACGCCCTTGCCGGAAAGGCCGTTTAAATACGCCGGCAGCGTCGCGACGAGGGTCTTGCCTTCGCCGGTCTTCATCTCCGCGATGCGGCCCTGGTGCAAAACGATGCCGCCTAAGATCTGCACGGGGAAATGGCGCATTTCGAGCACGCGCGCGCTGGCCTCACGGCAGACGGCGAACGCGTCGGGCAGGATGTCGTCGAGGCTTTCGCCGTTTGCCAGACGCGCTTTCAGTGCGGGGGTCTGGGCCTTTAACTCCTCGTCGGTCATGCCCTTGTATTTGTCTTCGAGCGCGAGCACCGCTTCGACCTTCGGTTTAATCCGCTTGATCTCGCGCTTGCTGTAATTGCCGAAAACTTTCGTCAAAATATGATTTGGCATTGTGTCACCTCATTACAATAGAGCACAGATTGCTTTTCGGATTTCGCATACCGTATTATTATACCATAGCCCGCTATAAAAAGAAAGTAAAAAGACTGTGAACGCCCGGCCTGCGCCGGAGATTTGAAACGGGCGCCCCCTTTGTGGTATACTGGGACACGAAACATCCGTGTTGAAAAAGGAGGCTTTTCCATGCCGATTTCCCCGCAGACCGAACAGAAACTGCTCGCCTTTCTTGAGCGCGAGGAACACCGCGAAGCGCGGCGCATCGAGCGCAAAGGGGCCCGCCGCGCCGTGGGACGGGCATCCCTTTTGATCTTTGCGGCCCTTTTGTGCATGCAGTGCTTTTCCGTGCTGATGCAGATTCTGCTTCTGCGCTTTGGCGCATACACGGGCGACCTCGCGACCGCGTGGGGATGCGCCGTCTATCTGACGCTCGCGCTCGTGCCGCTTTTTTACGTGTATGCCGCGCGCCGAAGCGGGCAGCCGCTCGGGATTTTCCTGCCGCAGTCCAGGCCGAAGGCGGTCGGGCTTTCGGGGCTTGCGGCGGGGCTTTTGCTGCTCGCGGCGTTCGGGGCCATCCTCGCGGCGAATTTCCCGGTTGACCTTGTGTCCCGGCTGCTCGACTGGTTCCGCCTCTCCCACACGCCGTCGATGCCGGAAGTCCAAACGGGCTGGGGGCTCGCGTTCGGCCTCGTGTACAGCGCGCTCGCGGCGCCCTTGACGGAGGAGTTCCTGTTCCGCGGCGTCGTGCTCGGGGTCCTGCGCCCGCACGGCGACGGCTTCGCGATCGTCGTAAGCGCGGTGCTGTTCGGCCTTTACCACGGCAACGTCGAACAGTTCGTCTTCGCGTTCCTGGTGGGGCTTGTGCTGAGCTACGTGCGCGTGCGCACGGATAACCTCTGGTGGTGCGTGCTGCTGCACGGCGCGAACAACTTCCTCGCGACGTTTTACACGACGGTCGCGACGCTGTGGAGCGGTGCGGCGGCAAGCCTTTATGTGGACGCCTACACGTTCTTCTTCGTGGTCTTGGGGATTGTCGCGCTCTTTTTATGCCTGCGGTGGTTTGGCACGAAGACGCTGCAGCTTATGCATATTCCATTCGAAAGCCCGCTTTCGCAGCGCTGCGCGCAGATTTTCTGCAGCCTGGGCGGCTGGGTGATGCTTTTATACGGCGGGATCTCGTCGGCCTTCGCGCTGGGAGGGATCGTATGAACCCTGGGTTTACGCGGGCGGACGAGAGCTTCATGCACCGCGCGCTGGAACTTGCCGAAAAGGCCGCGTCGCTCGGTGAAGTGCCGGTCGGCGCGGTTGTCGTCTGGAAGGGCATCAACATCGCGGAAGGATATAACCGCCGCGAAACGGGCAAAAACGCGCTGTGCCATGCGGAGCTTCTCGCAATCGACGAGGCGTGCCGCGTGCTCGGCGGCTGGCGGCTGTGGCAGTGCACGCTGTATGTGACGCTCGAGCCGTGCCCGATGTGCGCGGGCGCAATCGTCAACGCGCGCATCCCGCGGGTCGTCTTCGGTGCGCCGGACCCGAAAGCGGGGTCGTGCGGGTCGGTGGTGGATTTGTTTTCGCTCGGCTACAACCACCGCCCCGCCGTCGAAAGCGGGCTTTTGGCCGGCGAGAGCGCGGCGCTTTTGAAGGCGTTTTTCAAAAGCCTGCGGGAAAAGCGCTCGAAAAAGACGTAAAAAAGGCGGCGGGCTAGAGGCGCTGGCACCCTGCTTACACCAAACGTCAAAATCTGCTATACTTTTTAGGAAAAAAATAACCGCACAACAGGGCGGCTGCCTTCTTTTTCTTTGCATTTGGAAAAAGGGGGTGATGCAGATGAGCATGTATGAGATCCTTCATCTTCTCATCCAGGCAGGAAATCTCCTGCTGGCATTCCTCGCGTATTTTTTGAAGCGCAAGGAATAAAAAAGCCTACCCTGCGAGCCAGGCAGAGTAGGCAGCCCATTTTGGGCGGATTCTAAAATCTGAGGCAACCGCTTTTGCGGTCGGTTATTTTCTTCACTTAATTATACCACATTTGCGGCGCTCCTGCAAGCGCCGCTTTTTTATTCTGAAATGGCGCTGTGCAGACCCGGTCTTTTGTCCTCCTGCGGCTCTCTCTAAAATTTTTCTGGTTTCTTCGACGCGCTCGGGCCGCAGCCCCCCTTCTGCGCAAAAAGCACAGAGCCCCCCTCCCGGGAAAGCCCTGTGCTCTTTTTGTCGAAAGGATCGATTGCAATTAAAACTTGCAAAAAACTTACTTCTTGCAGGCCTCGTAAACCGCAACCGCGCAGGCGACCGTCGCGCCGACCATCGGGTTGTTGCCCATGCCGATCAGGCCCATCATTTCCACGTGCGCCGGCACCGAGGAGGAACCCGCGAACTGTGCGTCGCCGTGGACGCGGCCCAAGGAGTCCGTCAAGCCGTAAGAAGCCGGGCCCGCACCCATGTTGTCCGGGTGCAGCGTGCGGCCCGTGCCGCCGCCGGAAGCGACCGAGAAGTAGGGCTTGTTGTTCTCCGTGCACCACTTCTTGTACGTGCCGGCCACCAGATGCTGGAAACGCACCGGGTTCGTCGAGTTGCCCGTGATGGACACGTCAACGCTCTCGTGGCGCATGATCGCGACGCCTTCGTTGACGTCGTTCGCGCCGTAGCACTTGATCGCCGCGCGCTCGCCGTCGGAGAACGGGCGCTCTTCAACGATCGTCAGCTCATCGCTGTAATAATCGTAATCCGTCTTCACATACGTAAAGCCGTTGACGCGGGAGATGATGTACGCCGCGTCCTTGCCCAAGCCGTTCAAAATGACGCGCAGGGGCTCTTTGCGCGCGCGATTTGCGGTGCGCGCGATGCCAATGGCGCCTTCCGCCGCCGCGAAGGACTCGTGGCCGGCCAGGAAAGCGAAGCACTTCGTCTCGTCGCGCAGCAGGCGCGCGCCGAGGTTGCCGTGGCCCAGGCCCACCTTGCGGTTTTCCGCAACGGAGCCCGGCACGCAGAATGCCTGCAGGCCGCGGCCGATGATTTCGCTGGCCTGCGCGGCGGAGTCAACGCCGGTCTTCAACGCCAGCGCAACGCCCAGCGTGTACGCCCAAACGGCGTTGTCAAACGCGATGGGCTGCACGCCCTTTACAATCTTTTCCACGTCAATGCCCTTGGAAAGGCACAGATCGCGCGCCTCTTCGAGAGAACCCAGGCCGTTTTCCGCCAGGAACTTCTCGATTTTCGGCATTCTTCTTTCTTTTCCCTCGAACATGACATCATTCGCCATTGCAGTTTGTCCTCCTTATTCCGTCTCTCATTCCTCGCGGGGGTCGATGTACTTGGCCGCGCCGTCGAAACGGCCGTACTGGCCAATGTTCTTCTGGTACGCTTCGTCCGGGCTCATGCCGTGGCGGATGTCCTCGAGCATTTTGCCGACCTTGACAAACTGGTAGCCGATGACTTCATCGTTCTCATCGAGCGCCATCTTCGTGACATAGCCTTCGGCCATCTCCATGTAGCGCACGCCCTTGACCTTCGTGCTGAACATCGTGCCGACCTGGCTGCGCAGGCCCTTGCCGAGGTCTTCGAGGCCGGAGCCGATCGGCAGGCCGTCCTCCGAGAACGCCGTCTGGCTGCGGCCGTAAACGATCTGCTTAAACAGCTCGCGCATGGCAACGTTGATGGCGTCGCACACAAGGTCCGTGTTCAGGCATTCGAGGATTGTTTTGCCCGGCAGGATCTCCGCGGCCATGGCGGCGGAATGCGTCATGCCGGAGCAGCCGATCGTCTCCACCAGTGCTTCCTCAACGATGCCGTTTTTCACATTGAGCGTCAGCTTGCAGGCGCCCTGCTGCGGTGCACACCAGCCCACGCCGTGCGTCAGGCCGGAGATGTCCTTAATCTCATACGCCTTGACCCACTTGCCCTCTTCGGGGATGGGGGCGGGGCCGTGCTTCGGGCCCTTGGTGACTGTGCACATCTTTTCCACTTCTGCGGAATACTTCATAGCGATACTCCTTTCGATTGCTGGCCATGCCGCAGACACACCGCAAAAGCGCCCGACACAGCCTTCTCCTGGCTCCAAAATCTGAGGCCAATATCCACAGCTTATTATAAACGTTTTTCGATTCTTTCGCAATACTTTCTAAACGCTTCGCGGCACGAAAAATTCATGCGCGGGAAATTTTGTAGAATTTTGGAGATTGACAAAAAGCGTCGAAACATGCTATGCTGTTTTTGTGCAAAACTTTCCGACTGCGCAACATCTTTTTTGAGAGGAGTCACAGAAATGGAAAATAAGAAAAGACGCGGCCTCCGGATGGGGGCTATATTGGCAGCCTTGGTACTGACGGCCGGCCTTGCCGCCTGCGGCGGGGAGAGCACCTCCTCCCAAGCGCCGGTATCCTCGGCGCAGAGCAGCGAAGCGGCCAGTGAAGCGGCCTCGTCGGAAGCAAGCAGCGAAGCGGCCTCATCGGAAGCAGCCTCGTCGGAAGCGGAGGAAAGCAGCGAAGCACAAGCCGGCACGGGTACGTTCGCGACAGTGGCGGACTACCTTGCCGACCCGGCGATGAAGCAGCAGCTCGACGCGCTTGCCGAGGCACTCGAAGGCAGCGGCATGACGATGACAATCGAGGCGGAAGGCAACGCGCTGGTGTACGATTACACGTTCTCGACGGAAATGGACGACGCGACACGCGAGGCGGCCGCCGCCGCGCTGGAGGACTCGCTCGCACAGCAGGCGGACACGTTCTCGTCGATTGCGGCGACGCTGCAGCAGGCGGTCGAGACCGACGGCGTCAGCGTGATTGTGCGCTACCGCGACAGCAACGGCGACCTGCTGACCGAACAGAGCTTTCCGGCAAACTAAACTTTGAAATTTAAAAAGGGAGAGGGCCCTTTGCGGCTCTCTCCCCCTTTTTTGCTTTCATTTCGCCCGCACGAGTGCTACGGCGACATCGTTGACATTGGTGCCGGTCGGGCCGGTCTTCAGAAGGCCGCCGCATGCGGCAAGCGCGTGATAGGCGTCGTTTTCGCGCAGCACGGCCGGAATCAAAAAGCCGCACGCCGAAAGCCTGTCCGCCGTTTCGCCGTCGGCAAAGCCGCCGGCCGCGTCCGTCGGGCCGTCCGTACCGTCCGAGCCGGCCGAAAAAACCGCCGCATTCGCAAGGCCCGCGAGCGGCACCGCCGCGGCGAGCGCCAGCTCCTGGTTCCTGCCGCCTAAGCCCGTACCCGTCACATGGACGACCGTCTCGCCGCCGGCAACGAACGCGAGCGGCACGCCGGTTTCGGCATGGGTACGCGCAACGCTCCCCAAAAAGGAGCCGGCCTCGCGCGCCTCGCAGCACAAAGAATCGGTCAGGAGCACGGGTTTGTAGCCGAGCGCTTCGCAAGCATCGCACGCGGCGCGACACAGTTCCCGCACGCTGCCGGTGATCTGTGTCTCGGCATTGCGAAGCGTTTTCGGCGTCTCCGTGCGCAGCAGCTTCTGCGCGGTATCGGACAGGTGCAGGCCGTAGGTTTCCGCGACCTGCAGCGCCTGCGCGCACGTCGAGGGGTCCGCGCACGCGGGGCCGGAGGCGATCATGTCGAGCGGATCGCCCAAAATGTCCGAGAGCACGACCGAAAGCACGCGCGCCGGCGCGCAGTGTGCGGCGAAGCGGCCGCCCTTGACGGCCGAAAGGCGCTTGCGCACCGTGTTCATCTCGACGATGTTGGCACCGCTTTTTAAAAGCTGCTGGGTGATCTCCTGCAACTCCTGCGCCGGCAGCAGCGGCGACTCAAACAGCGCGCTGCCGCCGCCCGAGAGCAGGAACAAGACGCAGTCCTCGGCGCGCAGGCCGGCGGTCATTTCGAGCGCCCGCGCCGTCGCGGCAAATGTGTCGGCGTCCGGCACGGGATGGCCGGCCTCATAAATTTCGAGCGGGCCGATGGGGCCCTTCGCATAGCCGTGTTTCGTAATCACGGCGCCGCAGTCGATGCGGCCGGGCAGCGCTTCCCACGCGGCGCGGGCCATCTCCCACGCGGCCTTCCCCACGCTGAGCAGCACGCACCGCCCGTGCCCGAGGTCGAACGCCTGCAGCGCACGGCGCACCGCCGCGTCCGGCTGTACGCGGGCAATAGCGGTTTCCAGGATGGTTTTGCAGTCTTCGAGCAGTGTTGACATGGTATGCTCCCCCTTTGTTCGGCGGTTTTGTCCGTTCTTATTATTAGTAATATTTCTTTAATATCACTAAATTACACTCTCAGCATACCGGAGCATTCGAAACTTGTCAAGGGGGGCTGCGGGATTTTTTTGTTTGCCTACGGCGAAGAGAAATTGGACGCAAAAAAAGGCTTCGAGCCCAACCGCTCGAAGCCTAAAATCTCTCCAAAAGATCGCCGCAAATGCCCCGAAAGGGCTGCCGCATGCAAGGGATCAAACTTTCCCCGCCGTTGCGCGGCGGAACCACAGCACAAACGTCGTCCCCGTCACGGCGGCCGCGAGGATGTCCGCAATCGGCTCGGCCAAAAAGACCGCAAACACCTTGTCGGCGAAAAAGTGCGGCAAAATGAAGATCAGCGGGATCAATAGAAAGATCTTGCGCAAAAGCGCGAGCAAAAGGCTCTGTTTGGCCTGCCCGAGCCCCAGAAACGTCTGCTGGCACGCGCACTGCACGCCGTTTGCGAACACGCCGAACAGATACACATGCGCATTCGCCGCCGTCGCCGCGATCAACGCCTGGTCGCTCGAGAAAATGCTCGCGAACACCTGCGGGAACAGCTGCATGCACACCCACATGCCCACCGTGAACACGACGCTCACCTTTAAAAAGAGCCGGAATGTCTTCTTGACGCGGTCATAGTTCCCCGCGCCCCAGTTAAAGCTCAAAAGCGGCTGCGCGCCCTGCGCCAGGCCCTGCTGCGGCAGGGACACCATCTGCATCAGGCTCGACAGAATCGACATCGAGCCGACCGCGCTGTCGCCGCCATACGCCTGCAGGGAGACATTAAAGCAAATCGTCAGAAGGCTCTCCGTGCTCTGCATGATAAACGGCGAAAGCCCCAAGGACAGCACCGGCCCGAGTACCTTCCGGCGCGGGCGCAGGTACTGGCGCTCCAGCGGCCACTGGTTGCGCTTGCCCAATAAAAACAGGAGCACCCACGCGGCACTCACCGCCTGCGACAGCACCGTTGCGACGGCCGCGCCCGGCGAACCCATGTTGAACGCGAAAATAAACAGCGGGTCGAGCACGATATTGAGCCCCGCGCCGATCAACGTCGTTTTCATCGCCGTCGCGGCGTATCCCTGCGCCGTCAAAAACGAATTGAGCCCGACCGATATCATCACAAACACCGAGCCCAGCACGTAAATATTTAAGTAATCGACCGCGTAGCCGATCGTGTCCCCGCTCGCGCCGAATGCCCACATCAGCGGCGTGCTGAACAGCCGCACGGCCACGGTCAGCAGCACGCCGAGCACGAGGATGGCCGTAAAGCAGTTGCCGAGAATCCGCTGCGCGTGCGGTTTGTCGCCGCGCCCCATCGCGATCGAAGCAAGCGGGGCGCCGCCCATGCCGACGAGCGCGCTGAACGCCGAGATCAGCGTAATCAGCGGGAAACACAGCCCGACGCCCGTCAAGGCCGCTGTGCCGATATCCGGGATATGGCCGATGTAGATGCGGTCGACGACGTTATACAGCATATTGACAATCTGCGCCGTCACGCACGGCACGGACAAACGCAGAAGCAGGCTCCCGATGCTGCCGGTGCCGAGTTCCTCCTGCGGATTTCGCCTTATTTTTTTCATACAGAACCCCTTTTTCCACGTGGTTTTTCCTATATCCAGCATACCGCAAAGCGACCCGTTTTGCAACCGCGGCTTCGGACGACGTTTGGGTTTGAAACGCGCCTGCGGATGTGCTATACTTATTCGACAGAAGTGGCCGTATGCCAAATCTTATCCGACAGGGGAGAAACGAGAATGGATCGAATCGCAGTGCTGATCCCGTGCTATAACGAGGGGAAGACGATCGAAAAAGTGGTGCGGGATTTTCAGGCCGCGCTGCCGGACGCCACCATCTATGTCTACGACAACAACTCGACCGACGGCACGGACCGCATTGCGAAGGCGGCGGGCGCCGTCGTGCGCTATGAGCACCGCCAGGGCAAGGGCAACGTCATCCGCGCGATGTTCCGCGACATTGACGCCGAAGCGTACCTGATGGCCGACGGCGACGATACGTACCCGGCCGAGGCGGCGGCGGCGCTCGTCGAGCCCATCCTAAACGGCGAGGCGGACATGACGATCGGCGACCGGCTTTCCTCGACGTATTTTGAGGAAAACAAGCGTCCGTTCCACAATTTCGGCAATTCCATCGTGCGCAAGCTGATTAACACCTTGTTCCATTCCGATGTCAAGGACATCATGACGGGATATCGCGGCTTTAGCTTTCAATTTGTGAAGACGTTCCCGGTTTTGTCGCAGGGGTTTGAGATTGAGACGGAGATGACGATCCACGCGCTCGACAAGAACCTGCACCTTTTGAGCGTACCGGTGCCGTACCGCGACCGGCCGCAGGGGAGCGTGTCGAAGCTCAACACGTATTCGGACGGCCTGCGGGTCCTGCGCACGATTTTTAAGCTGTACCGCGACTACCGGCCGCTGCGGTTTTTCGGCGGCGTTGCGCTGCTGTTGCTTTTGATCGCGTGCATCCTGGGGATTCCGGTTTTGGCGGAGTATTTTCACACGGGGCTTGTGCCGCGCATGCCGACGCTCGTTGTGAGCGGCGGGCTGTGCATTGCGGCGCTTTTGTCATATTTCAGCGGCCTGATTCTCGACGTGCTCGTCCAGAAGAACCGGCAGGAATTTGAGGTGAAGGCGAATTTCGTGGCGCTGCTATTCCGCCGGCGGAAGGATGCCGAAACGCGCTGAACCCGGCGGGGACGGGCCCGCCGCATTCAGAATATCCCCATCTTTTTTACAAAGCGCCTGCGGGCGCTTTTTCTTTTGCCCGCTTTTTGGGAAATCAAAGAAGGCCCCCGCCGCTGCGAAGGCCCTGTCCGGTTTTCTTTTCCGTTTTAAACTTTTACGCCGCGCGGCCTTCCCGTTTGCCGGCGGGTTTTCCAGAGCAGCACCGCCCCCGCCGCCGCGGCCGCAAAGCTCAGCCACTGCGACGTGGAAAAAATCCACAAGCTCCCGCGCGCCGCGTCGCCGCGGAAAAACTCGAGCACGAACCGCAGCACCGCATAGCACAGCACATATAGCCCCAAAAGCCGCCACGGCGCCACCTTCCGCGCGAGATGCAGAAAGACGAAATACATCACGAAAAGCCCCGCCGCTTCCACAAGCTGCACCGGGAAAAGCGGCACGCCGTTCGGCGCGATCGGCGACTGCGAAAACGCGAGGCCCCACGGCACCTCCACGCCGTAGCAGCAGCCCGCGCAAAAGCATCCAAGCCGCCCAAACCCGTGGAACAGCGGCACGCTCGGCAAAATAGCCGGCAGGAAATCGCCGAGCTTCCAGTGGAACGCGCGGCAGTACAGCACGCTTGTCAGCACGCCGCCGAACAGCCCGCCGTAAAACACCATGCCGCCGGAAAGATACCGCGCAAAGAACACGCCCGGCTGCGAAAATAACAGCGGCAAATCCCCGCAAAGCTGCGGCAGCACGCCCAAAAGATAAAACACCTTCGCGCCCACAAGCGCCCCCGCGGCGATAAAGACGTACAGGTATGCGCAATCCTCGCGCGATATGGAAAAGCGCTTACACGTCCGCAGCGCCGAGAATAGCCCCAAAAGCGCCCCCACAACGCCCAGCACGGCATACACCGGGAATACGCGCCCGAAAAGCGTCACATATGGAAACAAAGCCGAAACGCCTCCTTCCCCCGTTTCACAAAGAAAGCCAGCCGGCCTTTTTGAGGCCGCTGGCTTTTTTGCTGTGGATCGATCCGATTGCGTCTCTTACAGCGCACCGCTCATGCTTGCGGCGCCCAGCACACCGGCGCACGCAACGCAGCCAATCAGGCCGATGGCGCCAAACACGAGGCCGATGATCGAGAGCACGAAGCCCGCCGTGCGCAGGCCGCCGGAAAAGCCCTCTTTCTTCGCCTTCGAGGCCATCACCAGACCGACGATACCGAGGATCAGCGAAACGATTGCGCCGTATCCGAAGAATGCCAGCACCACTGCGATGATGCCGCACACGAGGCTGCCCGTTGCGGCACCCTGGCCGGGCTGCTTGCCGGGCACAGGCCCTTGCGGGTTCTGATACGAAGGTGCCTGGTTCGGTTGATTTTCCATAGCCATACTGATTTCCACCTTTCTCTTTTTGCCGGCGCAGCGCGCCCTTTGCCGCAGGCGGCTGCGCGTGAAATGACATGTACAATTACGTTATACACGATTTTTCGCGCCGCGTCAACCGAATTCCCCCGTTTTCATGTGATTTTCCATTCATTTCCGCTCACCGCGGCGCTCAAAACAAGCCGGCCGCCGCAAAAAGGCTGCCGGCTTTTTCCTTTTACGCGTCTAACAGGATCTGCACGCCGTTGTCCCTATAATACTCGTACAAAGCGCCGCTGCACGCCACGCATGCGATCAGGCCGACTGCGCCAAACACAAGGCCGATCACCGAGAGCACGAAGCCCGCCGTGCGCAGGCCGCCGGAAAAGCCCTCTTTCTTCGCCTTTGACGCCAGCACGAGGCCAACGGCCGCGAGGATCAGCGAGACGACCCCTCCAAACAGGAAAATCCCGAGCACGGCGGCGAGGATGCCGCACACGAGGCTGCCCACTGCAGCGCCCTGGCCGGGCTGCTTGCCGGGCACTGGGGCTTGCGGGTCCTGGTACGGGGGCATCGGGTTCGGTCGATTGTCGATTGGCATAAAAATCCCACCTTTCTCGTTGCACCTGTGCGGCGCGCCCTTCGCCGCGGGCCTCCGCGCGAAGGCATCTCTTCTTTATCTACCATTTTTATATAATATTTTTCGCACAGTGTCAACCGCTTTTCGCGTTTTTCTACAGAAAAGGCGAAGGGCTGCCGCAAATCCGGCAGCCCTTCTAGAGAGAGGAGAAATTTATGAAAAGACTTGTAAGCAAATGAAAAGGAATATGAAAAAGAGAACTTATAAGCGATTGGATGGCAGCGCTCAGCCGTTATTGGCCTGCGACTGCGTGTTCTGCTGTTGGCCCGTCTGCTGCGCCAGGGTGACCTCGGCGGTCTTCTCCTGGCCCGACTGGCCGTCGATGAGGGTCAGCGTAACCTTGTCGCCGGCCTTCTTCGTCGCAATATAGGAGCTGATCGCGGCCGCGCTGTCGACGTCGGTGTCGTCGATCTTCGTGATGATGTCGCCGACCTGGACGCCCGCGTTCGTCAGGCTCTCATTCGTGATGCGGAAAATCATGACGCCGCCCTGGGACAAACCGATCTGCTGCGCGTAGGCGTCGTTGATGTCGCGGCCGGAAATGCCCAGCTGCGCGCGGTCCTTGACGTAGCCGTACGCCTGCAGGTTCGAGATGATCGGCTGGGCCGTATCGATCGGGATTGCAAAGTTAAGGCCCTCGGCGGCCGTGCCGCCAACCTCGGTCAGCTTACTCGAGTTGATGCCGATGACCTGGCCGTACATGTTTGCCAAAGCGCCGCCCGAGTTGCCGGGGTTAATGGCCGCATCGGTCTGGATGCACTGCATCGTGTAGCCGGTGTCGCTGTTTGTAATCGAACGGTTCAGTGCGGAAATGTTGCCGTACGTCACGCTCGAGGCGAGCTCGCTGCCGCCCGGGTTGCCGACGGCCACCACGTCATCGCCAACGGAGAGGTCGCTGCTCGAGCCGAACTCAGCGGGGGTCAAGCCCGTCGCGTCAATCTTAATCAGCGCCAAATCGGTCACTTCGTCGGCACCGATGATCTGCGCCTCATAGGATTTATTGTCGCTCGTCACAACGGTCAGCGCGTCGGCATCCTCCACGACGTGTGCGTTCGTAATGATGTAGCCGTCCGCACTCATGATCACGCCGGAACCCTCGCTGTAAAGCTGGTCCTCGCCGCTGTCATCGTCCTGGCTGCCCTGCTGGCCGCCGAAGAAGTAGTCATAAAGGCTCCCCTGCGAAGCCTGCGTCTGGTAGTTCTGAATCAGCACAACGCTCGGCACGACCTTTTCGGCGACCTGCTGCTTCGTCAAAAGCCCGGATGTATTCGTTGTATTGGCCGTCGTGTCGCCGCTCGAGACGAGGCGGTTGATCGTAAAGCCCGTACCGGAGGACGTCGCATTTAAGTGGATGTAGCCGCTGTTGACCAGGCCGACGAACACGCCGATCGATGCGGCGGAAATCACAAAGCACCCGACGATCCCCGCGAGCACACGGCCCCAAACGGGCATCCCGCGGCGCTCACCCTTCGGCTTCTTTTCGCGGTGGTGCGGCGGCTGGGTGCCGGGATTCTGGTACTGCGGCGGCTGCCACGTGTTCTGGTGCCACTGAGAAGCACCGTCTGCGTTCTGGACGGGCGGCTGGCCCTGCGAGGCGCCGTTCTGCGGGGCACCGTTCTCCTGCGGGATCGGGCCGGAGTGGTAGCTCGTACCCTCCCAAACGGGGCCCTGCGTGTTCTGCTGCGCGCCGGTATACGGGGCGGAACCGGTGGATTTATTCTGTGCATCCATGTCCGGATTCCGATTGTTCTGATTATTCGGATCATACATGCTCAATCATTCCTTTCTTTTGTTGCAGCCCTTTCTTCCCGGACTGTGCTTTTATTATGCCGCCCTTATGTGAATCCTATGTGAAGAAAAGGATAAAATTGTCTGATTTTTTGCGCCGGCTTTCGCGCCCCGTTTCCCGGACGCAAAAAGGCGCCCCATGCCTTTTGGGGCATGGAACGCCTTTCATTAGCGAAGGAAAATCAAACGGATTCTAAACGAAACTTATTCGGTTGCCGCCGCCGGATCCTTAGACAGCGCAACGAGATGTTCGTAATCGCGCTTTGCATCCGCTTCGGAAGCCGCGAACAGCTTTTCTGCGCGCTCCGGGAACGCACGGGTCAGGCTGTTGTAACGGACTTCGCCCATCAGGAAGTCGCGGTAAGACGCCGTCGGCTCCTTGCTGTCGAGCTGGAACGGGTTCTGGCCCGCCTCAGCACGGCGCGGATCGTAACGGAACAGCTTCCAGTAGCCAGCCTGCACAGCCTTCTTCTCTTCGGTCTGTGCAATGCTCATGCCGCCCTTGATGCCGTGGTTGATGCACGGTGCATAGGCGATCACGATGGACGGGCCATGATAGCTCTCCGCTTCCTGCAGGGCCTTGATGCACTGGTTCATGTCGGCGCCCATCGCGATGTGCGCAACATAGACATAGCCGTACGTCATGGCGATGCCGGGCAGGTCCTTCTTCTTCGTGGCCTTACCGGTAGCAGCGAACTGCGCGACTGCGCCGGCCGGCGTGGACTTCGAAGCCTGTCCGCCGGTGTTCGAGTAAACTTCCGTGTCGAAGCACAGGATGTTGACATCCGCGCCGGAAGCGAGGACATGGTCCACGCCGCCGAAGCCGATATCATAGCACCAGCCGTCGCCGCCAAGAATCCAGGTGGACTTCTTAGCGAGGTAATCCTTGTCGGCCAGGATCTTCTTGGCTTCGTCGGAGCCGTTCTTCTCGAGCTCTGCAATCAGCGCATCGGTGGGCTCGCGGTTCTCCATGGAGCTGTCCTTCGTGTCGAGGAACGCCTTGCCGGCGGCCTTGAGTTCGTCGGAAGCGCCGTCGGAAGCAATCAGGGCCTCCACTTCGGAGAGCAGGCGGCCGCGGATCGCGTTCTGCGCGAGCGTCATGCCGTAGCCAAACTCGGCGTTGTCTTCGAACAGGGAGTTATCCCAAGCCGGGCCGAAGCCGCGCTTGTTGCGCGTGTACGGCGTGCTCGGTGCGGAAGCGCCCCAAATGGAGGAGCAGCCCGTCGCGTTGGCAATGTACATGCGGTCGCCGAACAGCTGGGTAATGAGCTTTGCATACGGGGTCTCGCCGCAGCCTGCGCAAGCGCCGGAGAATTCAAGCAGCGGCTGCTTGAACTGGCTGCCCTTGACGGTCGTGGGCTTGAACTTCGCGAGGACTTCGGGCTTCTCCGCATACTTGAGGCCTTCGTCGAAGCCTTCCTGGGCCGCTACCTGCGTGTCCATCGGCTTCATCACGAGCGCCTTGTTGCCCTTCATGCCCGGGCAGACATTCGCGCAGCTGCCGCAGCCCTGGCAGTCATAAGCGGAAACCGTAACGGCAAACTTCATGCCGGGCATGCCGGTCATATCCTTGAGTTTCTGGCTCTTCGGGAAGTTCGCAGCCTCTTCCTCGGTCAGCGCGACCGGACGGATTGCGGCATGCGGGCAGACATACGAGCAGAAGTTGCACTGGATGCAGTTGTCGGGGTTCCATTCCGGAACGTCGATGGCGACGCCGCGCTTCTCATACGCAGCGGAGCCGGAAGCAACCGTGCCGTCGGCCATATCGACGAACGTGGAGACCGGCAGCTGGTTGCCCTTATACTTATTGGCCGGAACGAGGACGTCGTTGACGTACTTCTCGGTATCCGGGTTCGAGCAGCTGACATGGTTGACGACCGTGTCGTCCGTGCAGTTCTTCCAGCTCTCGGGGACGTTGACCTTGTGGTACTCTTTCGCGCCGCGCTCGATTGCCGCATGGTTCATGTCGACAATGTTCTGGCCCTTCTTGCTGTAGGACTTCGTGGCGGCGTCCTTCATGTACTGGATAGCCTGTTCGGACGGGATGATGTTTGCAATCGAGAAGAACGCGGACTGCAGGATCGTGTTGATGCGCTTGCCCAGGCCGATTTCCTTGCCGAGCTTGACGCCGTCGATCGTGTAGAAGTTGATGTTGTGGTCCGCAATGTACTTCTTCATCTTGCCCGGGAGCTTCTCGTCGAGTTCCTCGTCGGTCCACTCGCAGTTGAGCAGGAAGCTGCCGCCGTCCTTCAGATCCTGGACCATGTCGTAATCGTTGACATAGCTGGCCTTATGGCACGCGACGAAGTCTGCCTTGCTGATGTAGTAGGTGGACTTAATCGGCTTCGGGCCAAAGCGCAGATGGGAAACGGTCAGGCCGCCGGACTTCTTGGAGTCATAAGCGAAGTAACCCTGCGCATACATGTCGGTGTGGTCGCCGATGATCTTGATGGAGTTCTTGTTCGCGCCGACGGTGCCGTCTGCGCCCAGGCCCCAGAACTTGCAGGAATGCGTGCCGGCCGGGGTCGTGTCGGGATTCTCCTTGACTTCCAGGGAGAGGTTCGTGACGTCGTCGACGATGCCGATCGTGAAGCGCTTCTTCGGCGTGTCGGACTCCATGTTGCGGTACACCGCGATGATGTCGCCAGGCGTCGTGTCCTTCGAGCCCAAGCCGTAACGGCCGGTGTAAAGCTCGCAGGCGCCAAACGGCGTGCCGGACAGAGCAGCCAGCACATCGAGGTACAGCGGCTCGCCGATGGAGCCGGGCTCACGCGTGCGGTCGAGGACGCTGATCTTCTTGACCGTCTCGGGCAGAACGTCGGTCAGGTACTTCGGCACGAACGGGCGATACAGATGGACCTTCACGAGGCCGACCTTCTCGCCTGCCGCGCACAGGTAGTCGACGACTTCTTCCGCGCACTCGCAGACGGAGCCCATCGCGATGATGACCTCTTCTGCGTCGGGCGCGCCGTAGTAGTTAAAGGGCTTGTAGTCGGAGCCGATGCGGGCGTTGACCTGGTTCATGTAGTCGACGACGATCTCCGGCAGCGCGTCGTAGTACTTGTTGGAAGCCTCGCTTGCCTGGAAGAAGATATCGTCGTTCTGTGCGGTGCCGCGGATGACCGGATGCTCCGGGTTCAGCGCACGGCGGCGGAACGCATTGACTGCATCCCAGTCGAGCATTTCAGCCAGCTCGTCGTAATCCCAGATGTGGATCTTCTGGACTTCGTGGGACGTGCGGAAGCCGTCGAAGAAATTGAGGAACGGCACGCGGCCCTTAATGGCGGACAGATGCGCGACAGCGCCCAGGTCCATGACCTCTTGGGGGCTGTTTTCACACAGCATTGCAAAGCCCGTCTGACGGCAAGCGTAGACGTCCGAATGGTCGCCGAAAATGCACAGTGCATGCGTTGCCAGCGAACGCGCCGCGCAGTGGATGACGCCCGGCAGAAGTTCGCCCGCAATCTTATACATGTTCGGGATCATCAAAAGCAGGCCCTGGGAGGCGGTGTACGTCGTCGTCAGTGCGCCGGCTGCCAAGGAGCCGTGCACGGCGCCTGCGGCACCCGCTTCGGACTGCATTTCGGTGATCTTGACTTCCTGGCCGAACAGGTTCTTACGGCCGGCAGCCGCATACTTGTCGGTCTCGTCCGCCATCGGGGAAGACGGCGTGATCGGGTAGATCGCGGCAACATCCGTAAACGCATAGGATACATGCGCAGCGGCGGTGTTGCCGTCCATGGTTTTCATTTTTCTGGAATCCATTTTTGATATTTTCCTCCTTCATAGGATTTTTCAAATGGAAGAACGGTTGCAGGACCCGTTCTTCTTAGATTTTATCACCATTTTGGCGCGCTGTAAAGGGAATATCACTAACAAATCGTAGAACTTTTTCATGGGATTTGTTTAGGCTATCCTAACATTGTTTTTTGTAAAACCAATTTACATGGAATCGGGAGGGAACGCCTTCCACATCTTCTCGAAATTTTCATAAAATTTTTCTTAAAAAACCCATTTTAACACCATTTTTGCTTTTCATTTTTATGATTTCCTGCTGCAGGGCATTCCCAGTTGACAAGGCCCGGCCGCCTTTGGTACAATAAAAGCGCTTATCCCGCCGCAAGGAGGGGATCTGCAGCAATTTATTCTATCCTTTTAAAAGGGAAAGGGGTCTTTTCTTTTATGGGTCTTGAACCCGACGGCAGTAGCGGCTTTCCATGGCTGAATGTAATCCTGCTGATTATCCTGACATTCGTAAACGGTTTCTTTTCCGCCTCGGAGATCGCGGTCATCACGCTCAACGACGCAAAAGTGGCGAAGATGGCCGAAGAAGGCAACAAAAAGGCGGCGGCGGTGCAGAAGCTGACGAAAAACTCGAACCGGTTTTTCTCGACGATCCAGATCTGCATCACGTTTTCGGGCTTCCTCAATGCGGCGGCCGGCGCGCAGAGCTTTTCGACGCCGTTAGCCGCGGCGCTCGCGCGCGTGCTGCCGGTCTCGTACAGCACGCTTTCGAACGTGTCGTTTATCGTGATTACGATCCTGATCTCGTTTATTTCGATCGTGTTCGGCGAGCTTCTGCCCAAGCAGATCGGCCTGCACCGGGCTGAGTCGTTTGCGCTGCGCTACGGCAGTTTTCTAAACGGCGTGGCGGTGCTGTTTACGCCGCTTGTCAAACTCTTGACCGCAAGCGCGAACGGCGCGATGCGCTTAGTCGGCCTGCGCCCGGGTGAAGACGATGAGGAGACCGTCACGGAGGAAGAAATCCGCCTGATGGTGGACGCCGGCGAGGAGAAGGGCGTCATCGAGGAGCAGGAAAAGGACATGATTTCGAACGTGCTCGACTTTGACGATGTGCCGGTCATCGAATGCATGACCCACCGCACGGACATCGCGGCGGTGGAGGACACGGATTCCCTGCAGGATGTGGTGGACCTTTCGATTGAAAAGGGCTTCTCGCGCATCCCGATCTACCACGAGGACATCGACAACATCCTGGGATTTATTTACGTGAAGGATCTGTTGAAATACATCGGCAAGGACGCGCGCGACGTGCGCCTGACGGACCTGATGCGCCCGGCCACGTTCGTGCCGGAGACGCAGAAGTGCGCGGACCTGTTCCGCCAGATGACCGAACAGCACCGGCAGATCGCCGTGATCGTCGACGAATACGGCGGCACGGAAGGTTTGATTACGCTCGAGGACCTGCTCGAAGGGATCGTGGGCAACATCCAGGACGAGTACGACCACGAGGAAGAGGAAATCCTCCCCGACGGGCCGAACCGCTGGAGCGTGGACGGCGCGCTATTTTTGGATGAAGTGGAGGATTTGACGGGCTTTTCGCTGCCGGAAGGCGACTACGACACGCTTGCGGGCTTCCTCGTCTCGCAGCTCGGGCGCATTCCGAAGCCCGGCGAACACCCGACCGTCACGTGCGGGCCGCTGACGATGACCGTGCTGCGCGTGCGCGAGCGGCGCATCGAGCGCATCATGGTTGCGAAAAAAGCAAAGGCTGCCCTTCCGGAAGCGGAGGATGCCCCGAAGGGCCCGTCCGCGAAGGAAAAGGCAAAGGACAAAGAAAAGCCGAAAGACAAAGCAAAAGAAAAAGCGGAAAAGGCCGGCGCCTAAAAAACGCCGTCCCGCCCGCTTTCCGGCATAAAAAGGCGGCGTGCGCTGTCCCGTTCGTTTCTCGGGAAAGCGCGCGCCGCTTTTTTCTTTTTTATTTTTATTCTGTTTTATTCTGTGCTACGTCTTTTACACGTCGTGGTATGCCGAAAGCTCGTCGAGCCAGTTGTGGATCTCCTCGCCGCGGACCGTATCGCCATAAATCGACAGCGCCGGCAGATAGCGGGCGTTCGGGCACAGCGCCTTGATGGCGCGCTCAATGCGGCCGGAACCGCCGCCGCCATGCGTGCAGAACACGGCCACCGTCTTGCCGGAAAGGTCGACACTCTTTAAAAACGTCGCAAGCGGCGGGGCGATCGTATTCCACCAGTTCGGCGTGCCCAGCAGCACCGTGTCATAGCCGGACACATCCGGCAGCGTGCCGGCAAGCGGCGGGCAATACCGCTCCCCGATCTCCTTTTTCGACTGGTCCATCACGGCCGCATAGGAGCCGGTGTACGGAGTCTGGGGAACGATCTCATAGCAGTCCGCGTTCGCCATTTTGGCGATCTTCTCCGCCATTTGGCGGGTGTTCCCGGACTGCGAAAAGAAAGCGACGAGCGTCTGATTCATGCAAAACCCTCCTGTGAATTCCGATATGCCAGCGCACCCCGCGGGCGCGCATTTTGCAGGAAATGTGCGCGCATCCGTCATTTTCAGGGAACGGAAGCGGCGGCGTGCCTGCCTTTCTTCTAAAAATTGTAGCACAAACCGGCCTCCTTTTCAACAGAATATCGATTTTTTTGAGGGATGGCCTGCAAAAATTTTGCGTCCTTTTCCGAGCAGGCCGCACAAAGGCGGGCAAAAAGAAAGGGCGGAAAGCGGGGGCTTGCCCGTTTTCCTGCCCTTTCTTCCTTTATTTTTCCTTATCGGATAAAGTTCGTCATCACGGGGGCTTCCTGCTTTGGCAGCGGCACACCGGCGGTCTGCGCGGCCGCGAGCGCCTTTAACAAGTACGCCATATTGCGCCCCAAGGTCCGCATCGTCTGCAAACCCTCCAGGTCTTTTTTGACATCCTCCGGCGTAAAGCCGTGGACCTGGTTCCAGTACTGCGAACCCACGACATACATATTCGAAATCGTAAAATAGGCGTTTAAGCGCTCAAACGCCGTGCTCGCGCCGCCGCGGCGGCAGGACACGACGGCCGCGCCCACTTTGCCCGCAAATGCATTGCCGGACGAATAGAACAGCCGGTCCAAAAAGCTCTGCACCTGGCCGCTCGCGCCCGCGTAATAGACCGGCGAGCCGACGACAAGGCCCGCAAATTCCGGGGAGCGCAGCCGCGCGCCGATTTCGTTGACGGCGTCGTCGAACGCGCACCGGCCCGTCTGCGCGCAGCGGTTGCACGCAATACAGCCGGGGATGGGCTTTGTGCCAATCCAGAAAAGCTCCGTTTCGACGCCGTTTTCCGCGAGCGCGCCGGCGACTTCCCGGAGTGCGGTGTCCGTGCAGCCGTGCGCGTGCGGGCTGCCGTTTATCAATAAGACTTTCATAACACAAGGGCCTCCTTCGGTTTTGTGCCGCATAAAACGGTAAATGGGTAAGACGCGTCAAAACAGCTCGGGCATTGATTCGTCTTCCTTTTCGGCGCCGCGGGCAATCGGCCGCGTGATCGCATCCAGGCGGCCGCGCAGCTTCTGCTGGCGCACGGCATCGGAAAACATCTTCTGCAGCGTCCCACCGCCGCCGCTGACAAGATGGAACAGCATCTCCGTTGCCTTCCCCACGTCGGGGAATTCCGTGAAGCGCACAAGCACGCGGCTCTCCCCGCGGTAAAAAATAAACTTCATCTGCCGCACGCACGGCGTCTGCAAAAAGCACAGCGAAAGCTTTAAGACCGGCCGGTCGTCCTCGTCGCTCGTCAAATGCGCCCACGCGCTGACGGGGTAATGCTCGCCGTTTAAGACGAGGTCGCTGCGGCATGCGTCGGCGTCGAGGCCCGCATTCAAGACCGTCTCGCCGCCCGCGGCGTCGCGGAATGTCAATTGGCACATGCCCGGCGAAAAGGAAAGGCCAACGCCGGAAAGCGGCGGCGGGTCGTTGTGCGTCAGCGCGCGCAGAATCAGCGGCATCAGCGTGCCGTACGGGTTTTCGGAAAACGCGTAAACGTGCCCCTCGAGCGCGTCCGCCTGCCGCGGCAGCGGCGGGACCTCCGGCCCCTTGCCGAAGCGCTCGAAAAAGCCCTTCGCCTTTGCGGGCTGTGCCATGCCGGGCAGCGCGTAAAGGTGCGAGGTTGTCCCTTTTAAGTTGCGCAGCGCGCGCAGGTTCTGCGGCAGGGGCGCATCGTGAAAGCCGGCGGCATCGGGCGCAAAGTATTCGGCGATGATGGACGCGGTATCATCCGAAACGAAATTCTGGCTGCCGCTCGTGACGGCGACGACGGCGTCCAGATGCGGCAGCACGACGACGTACTGGCCGAACACGCCGTTAAATTGATAGGCGCCCGGCACCGGGAAGCTCCAGAGCCCATAGCCGTAGCCGGGGTTTGCCTTCTCGTGGGTGGGCACCATCCGGCGGGTGCTGTCGTTGACCCACGACTCGGGCAAAAGCTGGCGCGGGCCGTCCTCGGTCTCCCAGCGGCCGCGCTGCAAATAAAGCTGGCCGAGCTTCGCCATGTCGACGGTGCGCAGATAAAGGCCCCAGCCGCCTTTTTCAATGCCCATCGGGCACGTCTCCCACCGCGGGCGCGGGATGCGCAGGGGTTCAAACAGGCGCGGCATCAAATAATCGACGAGCCCTTCGCCCGTGACGCTGCGCAAAACGGCCGCAAGCATGTAGGAATTCATGCTGTTATAATAGAAATCCGTGCCGGGCTCAAACGCGCACTCGGAGCTTAAAAAGCCGTGTACCCAGTCGCGGTCGGTGACGCTGAAGACCTCGTTGTATTTGACCCCCGCCGTCATCTGCAAAAGCTGCAAAAGCGTCACCTTCGACAGCGTCTGGCTGCGGAAAAGCCCCGCCTTTTCCGGAAAGAAATCGACTAAGCGGTCCGACAGCTGCAGTTTCCCCTCCGCGGCCGCAATCCCCACCGCCATCGCGACGACGCTTTTGGACAGCGAAAACATCATATGCGGGAACGCCGCCGTGTAGGGCTTAAAACTCCCCTCGGCGATGAGCACGCCGTGGCGCAAAACGGCGATGGAATGGACGCGGATGTCCGCATCCTCGCGCAGCTTCGTAAAAAAGCCGTTGAGCCACGCACTCTCTACCCCCTGGGATTCCGGCGTGCTGGTGGGCAGGCCGTACAGCGATGTATCGGGCAGCGTCGGCTCCTCCCACGGCTTAAACGGATAGGAAAAGCAGCGGGACAGATCCCCCTGCAGGAAATTGACGAGCAGGTTGACGGTTTTCATTTGCGAAACGATGTCCACAATCATGGCGTTCCTCCTTTTCCGGCGGCCGCCGGCCGCGCGTATTTCTGGTGCAGGCGCAGGGAAAGTTCCGGCAGCAGCGCCTGTAAGGGTCCGGGCCGGTCGGGCAGCAGCGCAACGGCCTGGGTCTGGCTTTCCACAAGATATCCTATGCATTCGCCGCTGCCCAAAAGGCGCAGGACGCCGTCGGGTTCGCCGCCGCGCATCGGCACGCCGAGCGCCGCAAAAACCGGCGCGCCAAACGCCGGCTTGCCGCCGCGCGCGGGGCCTAAAATGCACACAACGTCCGCCGCCTCGAGCAGCCTTCCCAGGGCCGCCACCGCATGCGTATCGTCCGAAAAACGCACGATCTGCGGCGCAAACCCGCTCTTTTCGAGCGTGCGCTGGCACAGCGCCGTGCGCCGTGCGCCGCAGAACAGCAGCGCCGTCCGCATATTCCCGACCTCCTTTGCGCCCGATCATAGAGCGCGCGATTTCCACTCTCCTCATATCTTAGCGGGCCGGGCGCGCAAAACCACCGCTTTTTGGGCGAATGCGCCCCGGTTTTCCCGCTTGAAACGGCAAATTTATCCGTGTGCGCGATGCGCCGGCTTGTCGTTTAAAAAGGCGGCCCGTTCGATATCCGGCAGACCGAACAGGTACCGGCGCAGCATGTCGAGCGCGTTGCTCGCGGCCAGATGGCGCAGATAGCCGCGCTCTTTCCGGCCGGACGGCCGCATCTGCCGCACAAACGTCCCGTCCTGTGCGGCGAGCGCGAGATAAATCAGCCCCACGGGCTTCCCCTCGCTCGGCTCGGGGCCCGCGACGCCCGTAATACTCAAGCCGAAATCGGCGCCCGCTTTCCTGCGCACGCCCTCGGCCATCGCGCGGGCCACCTCCGCGCTGACCGCGCCCTTTTCGGCGAGGAGCGCTTCCGGCACACCCAAAAGCATCGATTTTACTTCGTTTACATACGTCACGGCGCCCATATGGAACACGTCCGACGCGCCAGGGATGTCGGTCAGGCGCGCCGCCAAAAGGCCGCCCGTGCAGCTTTCCGCTGTGGCGACGGTCTTTTTCCGGCGCGAAAGCTCGTGCACGACGACCTCTTCCAAAGACCCCACGTCGATGCCGTATACCGCGTCGCCCAGGCGCGCGCAGACCGCTTCCTTTAACGGTTCGATCGCGGCCTTCGCGGCCTCTTCCGTCTCGGCCTTCGCCGTCACGCGCACGTACATCTCGTCGTCGAGCGCGTACGTCGCGGCCGTCGGGTTCGCGCCCGCCATCAAATCGCGGATCCTTTCGGCGGCACTCCCCTCGCCGATGCCGAACACGCGGATATTCGTGCTCGCGATTGTGCCGCCGGCCCACTGCGAAAGGTAGGGCACGACGTACTGGTGCAGCATCGGCAGAAGCTCCTTCGGGGGGCCTGGCAGCATCACGATGATCTTTCCCTCCGGCGTCGTAAAGCCGCAGCCGGGCGCCGTGCCGTGGTCGTTCGGGAACACCGTGCAGCCTTCGGGCAGCATCGCCTGGTTATACTGCGACGGCCCGCATTCGCGGCCATGAAAGTACTGCTCGATGCGGCGGCGGCTTTCCTCGTCGCAGTAAAGCTTGCGCCCGGCCGCGGCGGCGCACGTCTCCTTCGTCAAATCGTCGTCGGTCGGCCCCAGGCCCCCCGTCGTCACGACGAGGTCGCTGTGCAGAAAAGCTGTTTCGAGCGTCTCCTTTAGCCTTCTCGGGTTATCGCCGACCGTGCACGTAAAGCGGATGTCAAAGCCGAGCTCCGCGAGCGCGCGGGCGACGTAGGCCGTGTCCGAATTGATGACCTGCCCGAGCAAAAGTTCCGTGCCGACGCTGATGATCTCCGCCTTCACAGCGATCCTTCCTTTCCTTGTGCGGGGCCGCCGATCAGCCGCACGCGCGCATTTTCAAAGCTCTCGTCGATCAAAGCCTCGCAGTCGAGGGCCAATTCCGCCTCCTCGAGCGCCTGCAGATGCGGGTGCGTGCGCGGATGCTTCGGCGTAAAGACCGTGCAGCAGTCCTCGTACGGCTCAATCGAAATTTCAAATGTGCCGATGCGCCGCGCGGTCGCGACAATATCGGCCTTGTCCGAACCGATCAGCGGGCGGAACACCGGCATCGAGACGACGGCATCCGTGCAGCAGATGGCCTGCAGGGTCTGGCTCGCGACCTGCCCTAAGCTCTCGCCCGTAATCAGCGCCTCACACCCTTCCCGGCGCGCGACGCGCTCGGCGATGCGCATCATGAACCGGCGCATCAAAAGCGTAAACAGCTCCTCCGGGCATTTGTCGCGGATCTCCTCCTGGATGTGCGCAAACGGCATCGTGAACATGCGGATGCGCCCGCTCCATTGGCCGACCTGCTCGAGCAGGTCAACGACCTTCTGCTCGGCGCGCTCCGACGTGTACGGCGGGCTTGCGAAATGGACCGCCGTCAATTCGAGCCCGCGGCGCGCCATCTGCCACGCCGCGACGGGGCTGTCGATGCCGCCGCTGATGAGCACCGCCGCCTTGCCGCCCGTGCCGACCGGGATGCCGCCCGCGCCGCGCACGGGATTCCCGTGGACATATGCGCCAAAGTCGCGCACCTCGACATAAACGGTCACATCCGGGTGATGGACATCGACCGAAAGGTGCGGGAACTGCTCGAGCAAAAAGCCGCCCATCTCCTCGCAGATCTGCGGGGACTTTAACGGGAACGATTTATCCGCGCGCTTTGCCTCGACTTTAAACGTGCGCGCCGCCTCGAGCACCGGCGCTAAGTACACTTTGCCCGTCTCCAAAATGCTTTCCATGTTCTTTTTTGCAACGCCCGCACGCGAATACGTCGCGATGCCGAACACGCGCCCGACGCGGTCGGCCGCCTCGTCCATGTCCACGTCCTCCGAAAGCGGCGTGATTACGATCGTCGACTGGCGCGCGCGCAGGTCAAATCTCCCCAACGGCGAAAGCCTGCGCCGCAGGTTCTTTAAAAGCGTGTCCTCAAACACGCGGCGGTTTAAGCCCTTTAACACGAGCTCGCCGAGCTTTAATAACAGGATTTCTTTCATGGTGTCCTTTCTTTATCCCTTTGATTGGATGTGTATATTTAAAAAATTGATAAAAATTTGAATCCGGCAAGCCGCCCTTTACCGCGCGGCCTGCAGCGTGCGCATGCCTTCGGCCAATGCGCTCAGCAGCGCGTCGCAGTCCTCCTCCGTATTGTCCCGCGAAAACGATACGCGCAGCGCCGAATCGATCTGGTCTTTCGAAAGGCCCATCGCCTTTAGCACGTGGCTTTCGGCACCCTTCGCGCACGCCGAACCCGACGACACGTACACGCCGCGCGCAGACAGGAAATTGAGCATCGTCTGCGCACGGACTCGCCCGGCCGAAAAGCTCAGCACGTACGGCGAAGCGTCCGCGGGGCTTAAAACCGTCACATCCGGCAGCACCTGCAGCCCCGCGCGCACGCGGGCATTGAGGGCCTCGATCACTTTGGCCTCCTTCTGGGGGTCGGGCAGCGCGCGGCAGGCCGCGCCGAACGCGAGAATGCCCGGCATCCCCTCCGTACCCGGGCGCACGTCACGCTCCTGGCCACCGCCGAATGTGTGCGGGAGAATATGGACGCCTTTTCGGATGTACAAAGCCCCCGTTCCCTTTAAGCCATGGATCTTGTGGGCGCTCACGGTCAACAGGTCAATACCCCGCCGGGACGGCTTTAGGGGCAGCTTCCCGAACGCCTGCACGGCATCGACGTGCAGAAGCGCCGGCGCTTTTGTCCGCACAATCGCCGCGTGCGCCGCGTCGATGGGCAAAACCGTGCCGACCTCGTTATTGACCGCCATCAGGCTTACCAGCACCGTGTCGGGGGTCACCGCCTGTGCGAGCACTTCGGGCGAAATGCGGCCGTCCCCGTCGGGCTTTACGTACACAACCTCGGCGCCGCGCTTTTCGAGCTCTTTCATGGGATTTAAAACGCTCGGGTGCTCGATGGCCGTCGTCACGACGCGGCGGCCGCGCTTTTTGCGCGCCTCATACGCGCCGAAAATCGCTAAGTTATTCGCCTCTGTGCCGCCGGAGGTAAACGTAATCTCCGCGCGGGAAACGCCCAAAACGGCCGCCACGCTCTCGCGCGCGTCCTCGAGCGCCCGCGATGCCGCAAACCCCAAAGCGTGCAGGCTCGAAGGGTTTCCGAACGTGTGGGTCATCGCGTCGAGCGCCACCTCGACGGCCTCTTTACACGGTTTTGTCGTCGAGGAATTGTCAAGATAATGCTCCAACTTCCGCTGTGTCCTCCTTTTTCTGCACACTTTCCGGATGGCAGCGCTCATACAGCTGCTGCATGAGCATAAAGATATTCTGGGCCGACTTGCTCTTATCGAAGCGCTGGCACGCCTCGCGCATGCTCTCGAGCTCCTCGTCGTCCTCCAAAAGCATCGCGATCGTCTGGGCCGTGTCCGTATGGTCATCGAGCCGCACGCCCATGTGGTGGTTCATCAGGAAATTCGCGTTGTCCTCCTCCTGGCCGGGGATCGCGTCGAAGACGGCCAGCGGGATATTGCACGCGAGCGCTTCGCTGACGGTCAACCCGCCGGGCTTCGTGATCAAAAGGTCGGAGGCGTGCATGTAATTTTCAACTTCATTCGTAAAATACACAAGCCGGGTCGGCTTGCCGCTGTCGCGCACGACGTGCTCGAACTCGTGGTAGAGCTTTTCGTTTTTCCCGGTAATCACAATGATCTGGAAATCGAGGTCGAGCGTGCAGACCTCCTCGAAAATGCGCAGCACGTTCGTCACGCCGAACGACCCGGCCATGAACAAAATCGTCTTTTTGTCGGGGTCCAGGCCGAATTTTTCGCGCAGCTTCCGCTTGTCGCCGGGCTCAAAAAACACGTCCTTGACCGGGATGCCGAACGGGTACACCTTCTCCGGGTCGACGCCCATGCGCGCCATCGACGGCACCATGTCCTCGTTGCTCACGACGTATGCATCCACTTTATCGGCAATCCACGCCTGGTGCGGGCCGTAATCGGTCATCAGGCAGATCAGCGGCACATCCTTTAAGACACCCGTCTCCTTTAAGCACGACGCCATCTCCGTCGCAAACGGGTGCGTGCTCAAAATGACGTCCGGCTTCTCTTTGCGCATCAGCGGGATCAATTTTTCGCTGAGCGAATTGTTCCAATGAAACATCAGCCGTTTCATCGGCGTTTCCTTATTGGTCACACGGTACAGCGTGCCAAACGCCTTCGGCGCGCGCTTGACCATGAGCCGGTAGCCGTCGCAGCACGTGTGGTCGATGAGCTTTCCGATGCATTTGAGGGTGTCTACGACTAAAACGGAGTTCCCCTTCGAATTGTGCAGGATATACGATTCCACCGCGTGGGCCGCGCGCAGATGGCCGCCGCCGGTCGCTGCGGAAAGGACCATGATTTTCATTGTATTTGCTCCTCCTTCGGCTGCGCCTTTTTCCGCTTTGGGGGCAGCGTGCCGGCGCCGTTTCGGCGCTTCAAAAAGCCCCGCCGTTTACAAGGGAAAAAGAGCGGCTTTGCCCGTTCTCACAAAGATCCGCACTGTTAGTATACCATACCTCGTGCGGCTTTTCCATCCCGAATCCCGCCGTGCGGAAATTTCTGCAAAAGCCGCGGCCGGCGCCCGCGCAAATCTATACCTTTACAAGGCCAAAGAACATGCTATAATGGGGAAAGAGGACTGTGTTCTCAATGGACATATTCTCTTTTCAAAGGATTCTGTAACGATGTTTTTATTCCAGCTATTACAGGAGGTTGGAAATATGAGCAAAAAAGACGCCAGCCATTCCCGCTACAGCACGCCGCAGCGCGGTTCCGGCCGCCGCAAGGCGGTCATTGTCGTCACGGTGATCGTGGCCATCGCAGCGGTGGCGCTGGTCTCCTTTTACGGGCTGCAAACCGTGTTTTCGGAGCCGGAAGTGGTGTCGGTCGCGCCGCGCACGACGTTCGGCAACGTGATCGTGCAGGGGGTTTCCCTCGACGGCATGACCCAGACGGAAGCCGAGGACGCTTTGACCCAGGCGCTGCGCCAGCAGGACGCGGGGCGCAGCTACACCTTGACGCTCGGCGACACCACCGCCACGCTCGCGGCGAGCAGCCTGCAGATTACGTACAACACCGACGACATTTTAAAGGATGCGTGGGACGCGGCGGAGCCGGTCGTCTCCACCGCCTCTTCCGAGGCGCCCAAGGGCTTTTTCGCCGCCCTGTTCGGGCAGGAAGAGGAGGTTTCCTCCGCGCCCGTCTCCTCTGCGCCGCCAAAGGAATTCACGCTGACGCCGACTGTGAACGCGGACGCGCTCAAGACGACGCTCGAGGGCCTGACAAAGGACATGAACATCGAAAAGGTCGAGCCGACGGTTTCGGGCTTTGACGCCGCAAGCGAGACGTTTTCGTTTGACGAGGGCCAGGACGGCCAGCAGGTCGACCTCGACACGCTGACGGCAAACGTCAAAAGCCTCGTCGAAAGCGCCTTGACGGGCACGGTCGAGGTGCCGGTCACCGCCGTGCCGCGCGAGCACACGGTCGAGGACCTGCAGTCGCACATGACGAAACTCGGCCATTTCACGACGGAGTCCTCGAACACTGAAAACGGCACCTACAACATGACCCGCGCGCTCGAAACGGTCAACGGCACGGTCGTGGGCCCGGGCGAGACGTTCTCGTTTTTGGGGATTGTCGGCGCGGCCGATGAGGCGGCGGGCTATAAGCTCGCGGGCGCTATCCAGAACGGCGTCTCGACGCAGGATTACGGCGGCGGCATCTGCCAGGCAAGCACGACGATCTACGGCGCGGCCGTGCGCTCGAACTGTGAGATCGTCGAGCGCTCAAACCATTCGATCCCGTCGAAATACGTCCAAATCGGCCAGGACGCGGCGGTTTCGTATCCGAGCCTCGATTTTAAGTTTAAAAACCCGACCGATTACCCGATGTACATCCAGTCCGGCGCGAACGGCCGCACGATGTACTGCACGATTTACGGCTATAACGACGGCTCCTGGGATACGATCGAAGTCACGAGCCAGCAGACGGAAGTGATCCCCCAGCCGGCCGACGAGACGGTCGAGGACGCGTCGCTGCCGTCGGGCACGCGGCAATTGCAAAGCAGCGGCCGGCAAGGCTACCGCGCGGTGGCGCAGCGGGTCTTCTACAAAGACGGCGCGGTCGTGCGCAGCGAGGACCTGCCGTCGTCGTACTATCCGCCGAAAGCCAACGTGTACGCGGTGGGCACCGGTTAAAGGCCGCAAGTCCTTGACTTTACCTTGCAAATCTGCGACAATAGAGGGCGATGCAGAGGATGTCCCTGCATCGCCTTTTTTGAAAAACCGGGGCATTCCCCGCCGGCGGCGAGGGGTGTTCCCCTATGATGATTTTTATAAAGGGTCCAAGATTCATACACCGGAACCCGGAAACGACAATTGGGGAGGAACGCAAGGATGGTCCAAAGGCCAGAAGAAACCCCGGCAATCAGTGTGATCGTGCCGGTTTATAACGTCTGGCAGTTCGTCGGCCAATGCATGCAGTCGCTGACGCACCAGACACTCAAAGTCCCCTATGAGGTGCTCGCCGTCAACGACGGCTCCACCGACCGCTCCCGCGAGGTGCTCGCGGAATTTGCGAAGCGCTACCCGTTCGTCCGGATCCTCGACCAGGAAAACGCCGGCGTCTCCGCCGCGCGGATGGCCGGGCTCTCCGCCGCACGCGGGAAATACGTCTGTTTTGTCGACAGCGACGACTACGTCTCCGAAAATTACCTGGAGCTTCTGTATAACGCCTGTGAAAAAGGCGGCGCCGAAATCTCCTGCTGCTCGTATTACTGCCGCGTCGTGTCGAGCGATATTTTGTATGAATATCCGTTCCACCGCGACGGCGCCTTCACGTCCGCCGAAGCGATCGATTTGCTGCTGCACGATACATACCTGCAGTCGTACCTGTGGGGGAAAATGTTCCAGCGCGAACTATTCCTGCGCGCGCACGTGCGGTTCCCGAAGATGTGCTTTGAGGACCTCGCGATTTTAAATCAAATCTTCGCAAAGGCCACGCACGTCGTGCTGCTCGACCGGCCGCTGTATTTCTACAATGTGCGCAAGGACAGCACGCTCGGGAAGATCTCGCAGAAAAAATTAAACGACTACCTGCGCGCGATCGTCATGGTGCGCAAATCCCTCGAAGAGGCCGGCACGTACCCGCGCCACCGCAAGAGCTACCGCTCGCTGGTGCGCAAGACGTGGTTTTCGTGCAACTGCTATTTAATCGAGATTCACTGGCGCCAGCGCAGCGGCTTTTTCGCGTGGCTGCAGGACATCATCGACCTTGCCGCGAACATTTCGCAGTACGGCAAGGACGATTTCTGCGCGCGCGAGGCGCTGCCCACGCTGCCCGACGCCATCGGCCCGAACAGCCGGCGGCTGTATGTGCCGATTCTGCACCATTTCCTGCCGAAGGACCGCAGCGCTTCCAATGTATAAATAACCCCGTTTTGGGATGGCGCACCGCTTCTTGTGCTTTGGCGTTTTGCCCGCAGGCGGTGCGCTTTTTAGACGAAAAAGGAGGATTCCCATGGATACCAATGGATTTTTCCGCGTGGCGGCGGCCACCCCGCAGATCCGCGTCGCGGACTGTAAGCAAAACACACAGGCCGTCCTTGCCGCGCTGCAGCAGGCCGCGTCGGACGGCGCGGGCGCCGTTGTCTTCCCCGAGCTGTGCCTGACCGGCTACACGTGCGGGGACCTCTTTCACGATGAAACGCTGTTGCGGGGCGCCGAGGACGCGCTCGAAACGATCCTCACGCACACCGCCCCCCTGCCCGTGCTGTTTGCCGTCGGGGTGCCGGTGGCGGTGGGCGCGGCGCTGTATAACTGCGCGGCCGTGTGCTGCGAGGGGAAGCTTTTGGCCCTCGTCGCCAAGCAGAACCTGCCGAATTACAGCGAGTTTTACGAGGCGCGCTGGTTTACGCCCGCGCCCGAAACGCCCGTACCGCTTTCGTTTGCGGGGCAGGAAACCGTGCTCGGCCAGGGGTTTTTGTTTATGTGCCGGGACGTGCCGGGGCTTACGGCCTGCGTCGAAATCTGTGAAGATTTGTGGGTGCCCGCGCCGCCGAGCGTGCGCATGGCCCAGGAAGGCGCGACGCTCGTGCTGAACCCCTCGGCCAGCGACGAGATCATCGGCAAGGCCGATTACCGCCGCAGCCTCGTTGAAAACCAGAGCGCGCGGCTCTACTGCGCCTACGCCTACGCCGACGCGGGCTTCGGCGAATCGACGACGGACCTTGTGTTCGCCGGGCACAACCTGATCGCCGAAAACGGCACCGTGCTTTCCGAATCGCCGCTGTTTTCGACGGAGATCTCGGCCGCGGACGTCGACCTCGACCGCCTTTTGCAGGAGCGCCGCCGCTGCACGACGTGGCAGGGCCTGCCGCCCGAGCGGGTCATCCCGTTCTCGATGGCATACACGTTCGACACGGCGAAAATGACGCGCCGCTTTGCGCGCACGCCGTTCGTGCCGGACGACCGCGGCGACCTATCGCGCCGGTGCGAGACGATCCTGAGCCTGCAGGCGGCAGGGCTTGCGACGCGGTTACAGCACACGGGCATTTCCCACGCGGTCGTGGGAATTTCGGGCGGCCTCGACTCGACGCTCGCGCTGCTCGTGGCCGTGCGCGCGTTTGACGCACTCGGGCTGCCGCGCACGGGCATCCACGCCGTTTCGATGCCGGGCTTCGGCACGACGGCGCGCACGAAGCACAACGCCGAAAGCCTGCCGCGCGCACTCGGCGTGACGGCGCAGGAGGTGCCAATCGGCAAGGCCGTCGAGCAGCACTTCGCGGACATCGGCCACGACCCGGCCGTCCAGGACGTCACATACGAAAACTGCCAGGCACGCGAGCGCACGCAGGTGCTCATGGACATCGCAAACGAATTGGGCGGCCTCGTGATCGGTACGGGCGACCTCTCCGAACTCGCGCTCGGCTGGGCGACGTATAACGGCGACCACATGAGCATGTACGGCGTCAACGCCTCGGTGCCGAAGACGCTCGTGCGCCACCTCGTGCGCTACGCGGCGGACGCGTTCGGCGGGGAGATCGGCGAAATCCTGCGCGACGTGCTCGCGACGCCGGTCAGCCCCGAACTGCTGCCCCCGAAAGACGGGGAAATCTCCCAAAAGACCGAGGAGGTCGTCGGCCCCTATGAGCTGCACGATTTCTTTTTATATTACCTATTGCGCTTCGGCTTCCCGCCGAAAAAGATCTATTTCCTCGCCTGCCGTGCGTTCGACGGCATGTACGCGCCCGCGACGGTTTGGAAGTGGCTTTCGAATTTCTACCGGCGGTTTTTCGCCCAGCAGTTTAAGCGCAGCTGCCTGCCCGACGGCCCGAAAGTCGGCAGCGTGACGCTCTCGCCGCGCGGCGACTGGCGCATGCCGAGCGACGCGAGCGTGCGGCTCTGGAAGGAAGAAATCGAGGCCCTGCGCCCAGAGGCATAACCGGAAAAACCGGAAAAACACAAAAGAAACGGAGAGGCCTTCCCCGGCCTCTCCGTTTTTGCGCCTTTTTGATCCATCAAGCCATACATGCAAAGCGGATAAAATCCACGTGTTGTCCTCTTTTTAAAATCTTTTTAAAGCCTTTTTAAAAGTATTTTAAAAGTATTTTCGAAACTGCGCTCCGCTTTCTAAAATCCCCCGAATCTCACGGCTTTAACACCGTGACGCTGCGCTGCCCGAGCTGCGAAAACCGCTCTTCCAGGCGCGCCTTGTCGTAATGCACCACGCCGTTGCTCTCGTAGGGGTCGTTGACCCAATAGCCCTCGGCATCGTAGCCGACGAGCACAAGGCAGTGCTCGCACGCGGGCCATGTGAAGCGCTCGCCGGTCGAGGAAACGATCCACGAATCGCCCGCATACGGCTCCACCAGGTTGATCGTCGCCCAGATTAACACCGGTTCCCCCTCGGGCAGGTACGTCCGCGCAAGCACGTCGAGCGGCGTGCCCGTCGTGTCGCGCACCGTATAGCCCGGCATCTGCCGCTGCAGCGCGCGCACGATCACCGGCGGGAAACAGCCGAACCCCGACGCGCTGTAGGGGCTGCCGATGAACGCCTCGTCGGGGCTCGGGCCGTACAGCGCGCCGTCGCGCGACGTCAGCGTGCCCGTATCGACGTTCGAAAGGAACGCGTCGACCGCCACGGGGAAGCCGTAATAATCCATGAGCATCATTGCGCTGATGAGCTCGCAGCCCGTCGGCAGAAGCCCTTCCTGGCTGCGGTACGGCACGTCCAGCCGCAGGCTTTCGGGCGCCTCCCCGGGCTGCACCGCCGCGACCTCCACCGCGCACAGCTTCTGCGGCGTGCCGCCGTCGAGCGCCGCATACACCCCCGCGCTCTGCCCCGGCTGTCCGGCGGCGCGCACCGTGCACGTATAGACGCCCGGCTTTTCCGCATCGGGCGCGGTGGACTCGATCTTTAAAATGTCCCCGCTGCCCGTCGAAAAGACCGGCGCCGCTCCCGTGCCCGTCACCGTGACCTGAAACGTATACGTGCGGTTTTGCGCGAGCGTAAAATCTTCCGTCGTATCGCAGGAAAGCGCCGGCGCGGCCTCGACCGTGACGGTACAGACCCGCTGCGGCGTGCCGTCGCCGAGCGCCGCGTAAAAGCCGGCCGCCTCGTCCGCCTCCCCGGTGGCGCGCACCGTCACCGCGTACCGGCCCGCTTCGGCCTCGACGCGCTCAATGGCGAGAATCTCCCCGTTGCCGGTCGAAAAGGACAGCGTGTCCGCGGGACGGTCGCTCCAAACGGAAAACGTGTACGTCTGCCCCTGCGGCAGCGCGAAATCTTCCGTCGTATCGGCATGCCAGGTCCCGGCCGGCTGCGCCAGGGCCGCCACCGCCTGCGGGTGTGCAGCCGGCAGCGCAACCGTCAGCCCGATGCCGCACAGCAGAAACGCCCCCATGGCGCTGCAGACCGCGCGGCGGCGGATTTGCGGTTTGGAAGCATTCGCGTGCTCTCCCACGGCGGCCTCCTCCTTTCAAAATTCTATCGAGCAAACACTACAAAATCCTGTGCAAAAAGCCTCAAAGTTGTATCCGCTTTTAGCGTACTGCATTTTTCCGGGCTTGTCAATCAAAACCGTTCGACAAAAAGGGGCCCTTTCCGCCGCGCATATCGCGCAGCGAACCGGAAAAGCTACCCTCGAAAAGGGGGCATTGCGATGGCAATTTCAAAAGAAGCATACGCCGCACTGTGCAAGGAGGCCGTCCCCAAAAGCCCGCTGTGGAAGGACTGCGTGTGGGCATTTTTGGTCGGCGGTGCGATCTGCACGCTCGGCCAGGCGCTGATTCGGGGATATACGGCGCTTCTGGGCGACGAACAGGCCGCGCGAACATGGGGGTCAATCACCTTGATTGCGCTTTCGGCGCTGCTGACGGCGCTCGGACTTTACGACCGGCTCGCGAAACACGCCGGCGCGGGCACGCTCGTGCCGATTACGGGGTTTGCGAACGCCGTGGCCGCCCCCGCGATGGAATTCCACACGGAAGGGCTCGTGCTGGGGCTCGGAGCCAAATTGTTCACGATTGCGGGGCCGGTGCTCGTTTACGGCACGGCGGCGAGCGTGCTGTACGGGCTATTGCTGTGCGCGGCGCAGGCGCTCGCGAAAGGGGGATAAGCATGGCCATCGAACGGATTGGCAAAGACACGCTGCGGCTGTCCGCGCCGGTATTTGTGGAAAGCGGCGGTACGAGCGCCGGCAAGAAGGAAGGCGAAGGGCCGCTTGGCGCCTATTTTGACGCCGTGCACCCGGACGGCCGCCTCGGGCAGAAAAGCTGGGAGCAGGCCGAATGCCTTTTGCAGCGGGAGGCCGTCTCGTTTGCACTGGAAAAAGCGCATCTGACGCCCGAAAAGCTCCAGTGCGCGCTTGCCGGGGACCTGACGAACCAATGTGTGTGTTCGGCGTTCGCGATGCGTGAGGTGGGCCTGCCGTATCTTGGGCAGTACGGCGCCTGCTCCACAATGGCGCAGAGCCTGGGGCTCGCGTCGCTGCTCGTGGGCGCCGGGGCGGCCGCCTACGCGCTCGCCGTTTCGAGCAGCCACTTCTGCACGGCGGAGCGCCAGTACCGCACGCCGCTCGAATACGGCGGCCAGCGCACCCCCACCGCGCAGTGGACGGCCACCGGCGCCGGGGCGCTCGTTTTGGGGACGGCGCCGTCGCCCGTCGGCGTGCGCGACGTGCTGTTCGGGCGCATCGTGGACCTCGGGGTGAAAGACCAAAGCAACATGGGCGCGGCGATGGCCCCCGCGGCCGCCGCGACGTTTTGCCGGTATTTTGCGGACACGGGCCTTTCCCCCGCGCAGTTCGACGGAATCCTGACGGGGGACTTGGGCGCGGTGGGCCTGCAGCTTCTGCACACGCTTTTGCGGCGCGAGGGGTTTTCGGACCTGCCGAACCTGTTCGACTGCGGCCTTTTGCTCTTCGACCGCACGCGGCAGGACGTCCACGCGGGCGGCTCGGGCTGCGGGTGCAGCGCACTCGTGATGGCGAGTTTTGTGCTGCAGAAGCTGCAGGCCGGCATTTTCAAGGATGTGCTGTTCCTCGGGACGGGGGCGCTGCTGTCGCCGGTTTCCTCCCAGCAGGGCGCGTCCATCCCCGGAATCGCGCACCTTGTCCGGCTGTCGCACCTTTCATGAAATAAAAAAGCGCCCGCCGGTCCATTTCCGAAAAGAAAAGGCAGGCGGACGCTTTCTTCCTTTTAAAAGGTCCGTTTAAAAGCTCTCGATATATCCCTCAACCGGCGCGACATCCAGCGCCTTGTGCTTGCGCAGGTTCACGTAAAGCTGGCTTGCGATCAGCCGCACGCCGCCGGCAAAGTTGCTTTCGATATTTAACGGCATCACCGGGTCGTGGACGCTCATGCGCAGAAGCGCCCAGCCGTCGCCCGCGCGTTCGTCGAACGACAGGCGCACCCCTTCGCCCGTCTCCGGGTCCAGATGCCAATGCGGCTGGTGCGACGCGCATAGCTTGAGGCTTTCGAGCACCTTTTGCCCCGCTTCGCGGAAATCTTCCGCAAGGATCGGCAGGCGCAGCTCCACGCGCTCCGCCGCCTCGGGCAGGCCGCGCAGCAAATCTTCAAGGTCTTTCCCCTCGCGGCGCAGGCGCGCCAAGCAGATCAGGATTTTCGTGACGAGATACGCGCCGTCGTCGAGGAAATAATTCTCGCGCATGGCCGCGTGGCCGCTCGTCTCAATCGCGAGCGGGCAGTCCACCCCCTCGGCGTTTAAGGCGATCGCCTTGTCGATGACGTTCTTATACCCGCGCTGGTAGCGGCACTGCTTGCCATGAAGCGTCTGTTCGATAAAGGTCTTGAGTCCGTCGCTCGTGACGGAATCGGTCACAATCGTGCCGCCCGGCGCGTCCTTCAACGCAATCGCGCTCGCGAGCGCAACGAGGCGGTCGCGGTTAATCTCCCGGCCGTCGCGGTCGACGGCGCCGCCGCGGTCGACGTCCGTGTCAAAGATTACGCCCACGTCCGCGTGGTTCGCGCGCACGGCCTGCGAAAGGCTCTCGATGGCCTCCTTCGCCTCCGGGTTCGGGATATGGTTCGGGAATGTGCCGTCCGGCTCCAAAAACTGGCTGCCCGACGTGTCCGCGCCCAGCGGCTCGAGCACTTCCGTCGCGTAAAAGCCGCCCGCGCCGTTGCCCGCGTCCACCACAATGTGGAACCCCGCAAGCGGCTGCTCGTAGCGCTGCGCGTTGACCCCTTCGCAGATCATCTTGCGCAGCCGCGCGGCATAGGACGTCATGTAGTCGACATCCTCCACGCTGCCCGCCCCCTGCGGCGGCGCCTGGTTTTCCTGCGCAAAAAGCAGGATCTCTTCGATGTCCGCGCCCTCAAGGCCCCCTTCGCGCGTAAAGAATTTCAGGCCGTTGCGGTAAAACGGGTGGTGGCTTGCCGTGATCTGCACCGCGCCCGTGCAGTGCAGGTCCACCGTCGTCATGAACATGCTCGGCGTAGAGGCGAGGTTGCAGCGCAGCACGCGTACGCCGCACGAAACGAGCGTATCGACAACCGCCTTCTGGATGCGCTCGGCCGAAATGCGCGAATCGTGGCCGACCGAAATGCAGAGTTCCGAGGGCTTCTGGCCCGTCTTCTTCGAGAGCCACAGCACGAAGCCCGCGGCCATGCGCGCGACCACCTCGTCGGTCAAATCGACCGGGGCCCCATCCGGCGCGCCGGGGCTTGCGATCCCGCGGATATCCGTGCCGCTTTTGAAATGGCGCCAATAGGCATTGAGCAATGGGATTCCTCCTCCTGCCGCGCAGTTTTTCACATACACGGCTTTCATTTTTGTCCTTTCTATTGATTATAATGCAAGTTTTCGGATTTGTAAATTCATTTTGGGACCCGTTTTTATCGCTTCGTGCCAAATTTCATTTTGGCGTTCATTTCCAAACCGTTGATTTCGCAGAAGTCCCAAAACGGCGATTGACTTTTAGAAAAGCGCGGTTATAATGAAATTGTGGGCGGCAGAAGGCGCTGCCCGCGGCAAGAAGTTTGAATAGGTTTTTGGATGAAAGGAGGAGAGCGGCAATGTCTGGTTCTATGATTGAACTGCACGACGTAGACGTCCCTACGTTTTTGGATCTGCTGGACCGCTGCAAGGGAGACGTCTATCTGATTTCGGATGAAGGTGATAAGCTCAACCTCAAAAGCAAGCTTTGCCAGCTTGTGGGGTTGACCCGCCTGATCGAGGGGGGCAAGATCGCGTCCTGCTACATCCAGTGCGAAGATCCGGAAGATGAATCGATGCTGTTCCGGTTCAATTTGTACGGCAAAAAAGGCGAGGACGACGTAAAGGAATAATCTTTGCGTAAACCTTCTCGAAAACGGCGCCGCCGGGGGGATGCCCTTCGGCGGCGTCTTTTTTTGCGCAAAAAGCGCCGCCCCGGGGCATTTTCCCCAGGGCGGCGCTTCTCTTTATGGATATGCTATGCGTTTGCTTTGCTTATGATTTGCGGTTTTCGTCCAGGAACGCGTCCCAGTCGAACGTGTCCGTCTGCGACGGGGCCGCCGGCTTTGCCGGGGCTGCGGGCTTCGGCGCAGGTGCTGCGGGGTGGGACACCGCCGGCCGCGCGGAGGCGGTGGGCCGGCCGCGCACGGCGTGCGGGATCGCGTTGGAAGTCAGCGGCGGCGCCTTGCGGTGCGCCTGCGGCGGGGCCTCGAGGTCCTCGCCGCTTTCCTGCCTTGCGTACGCCTCTGCGGCGCGGCGTGCCGCGGCGGAAGCCTGCGCCCGCTTTGCGCGGGTCGCTTCGTCGTCTTCCGAACCCAGCACAATCGAGGGCGCGTGGACGGGCGGCGCCGTCAGGGACGCCTCCTTCGGGATGATCGGCGGCTTATTGCGCGCGACGAAGTCCTCATACTCCTCGCGGTGCTGCAGGCCGTCGGAACTCGAGTTGATATCCGTGAAATGGTCGATCGTATCGTCGGTGACCGGGCGCACGGAAGAGGCCGGCCGCGGCGTCAGCGGGACCGTCGGCGGCGGCGTGGGCCGGTTAGGCTGCACCGGCCGCATGTGCGAAAGCTCCGCCGTCGTATACAAAGACGGGTCTTCCCCCTCTTCGTCGGGGCCGCCGCCGCGCGGCGGACGGCCGCCTGCCGGTGCGGGGCTTCCCCCGCGGCGGCGCCAGAAGAACTGGAAATAGACGAACAGCGCGATGCCCGCCACGGCCGCCACCACGAGCACGATGCCCGCAATGAACAAAGTCGAAATCTGGTTTTCATCCGTCACGACGCCGCCGACCGCCGAACCGCTCGCCGTGGAGGCCGTCGAGACGGTCTCCGGGCTCGACGTCAAGCCGATGCCCTCAAGCACATCCGACCAATCCTCGGAATTGGCGCTCGGCGCGCGGCTGTAGGGGTCGTCGGAAAGCAACCCCGAAATTTCCGGCGCGGGGTCCAGGTTTTCGGTCGGGACTTCGGGGTCGTTGTCGTCGTCGTACGTCGGGTCGATGTACGTGGGCGGCTCATACGACGGATCGGGGTCGGGTTCTTCATACGCGGGCGCCGAGTACGGCGGGTCCGGTTCCTCGTACGGCGGCTCAGACTCGGCCGGCGGTTCCGGTTCCTCGTACGGCGGCACAGACTCGGCCGGCGGCTCCGGCTCCTCGTATGACGGCACAGACTCGGCCGGCGGCTCCGGCTCCTCATACGGCGGCTCCGACACGGCCGGCGGCTCCGACACGACCGGCACCTCCCCGCCGCCTTCCGACACGACGGGACCGGGCGTGATTTCCTGCGCGTGGGCGCCGAACCCTGCGGCGCCGAGTGAGAAGACCAATGTAAATAAAACCAGCAGCGTCCGAATCCGATGACGGCGTGCTTGCTTTTTGTTCATGTGGTACCTCCAATAATCATCAAAACGGGCGGCGTGCCGGGGTACCCCCTGCCGCGCGGCAGGAAAAAGCCCGGTGCCGGCCGAAAGGTCCAATGTTTCTTGCCCCTGCTGCGGGGCGGGCGCCAATCTGCGCCGCTTTCCGGAAGAAGCCCAACGGCCCTTCTGGACAATCCTTATTGTACCATACAGCGCAAAGGGAATACAAGTCAAAAGCTGATGGAAGTTTTATGTCGACTCCGGTTGATTTTCCTGCAAAATGCGCGACACAAGTGCGACGAGATCGGCATAGGTGCACAGCCGGCAGGCCTCGCCGCGGTAAGCGGCGGCATTGCGCAGCCCCGATAGATACCGCACCACGTGTTTGCGCCCCTCGCGCATCGCACGCGCCTCGCCCTTATAGTCGACCATACGCTGCAGATGCTGCAGCAGCACGAGCATGCGCGAATAAATCCCCGGCGGCGGCAGAATCTCCACCTGGTCGCGCAGCGCGGCGTTGATCTGCTGGAAAATCCACGGGTTTCCGATGGCGGCGCGGCCCACCATGACGGCGTCACAGCCGGTCTGCTCCAAAAGGTTTGCCGCGTCGGAAGCGCTTTTGACGTCGCCGTTGCCGATCACGGGGATCTTTACGGCTTCCTTGACCGCGCGGATGACCGACCAATCGGCCGTGCCGGGCTTATACAGCGCCGCTTTCGTGCGCGCGTGCACGGTGACGGCGGCAGCGCCCGCGGCCTCGCACGCGGCGGCAACCTCCGGCGCATTTTTGTGGGCGTTGTCGAGCCCCGCGCGGATTTTGACGGTGACGGGCACACCGGCCGCGCGGCGGACGGCCGAAACGAGCGCCGCGCATTTTTGAGGGTCCCCCATCAGCACGGCGCCGCTGCCGGACGCGTTGATCTTCGGCATCGGGCAGCCCATGTTGATGTCCAGCACGTCCGGCGCGAAAGCCATCGCGCGCTCGGCGGCGCGGGCCATCGTGTCGGGGTCGCCGCCGAACAGCTGGATGCCGCACGGGCGTTCCGCCGGGCCGATGTCCATGAGCGACTCGCTTTTCTTATCGCCAAACGAAAGGGCTTTCGCACTGACCATCTCCGTCACGCAGTAGCCCGCGCCAAAGCGCACGCATGTTTCCCGAAACGCGCGGTCCGTAAAGCCCGCCATCGGCGCCAAGAGCGCCCGGCCTGTCAATTCGACCGTTCCTATCCGCACAGAGGGTGCCTCCTTTTCGCTGCTTTTTTGCAGATACGGCTTTATTATATCGGAAAACCCGCGCCGTTGCAAATCCTCCCCGCCCCGTTTTGCCGGTCCCGCCCGCGCGTTTTTTATCTCTGGTAATCTTCTCTTTATATATAAGGAAAGCATCGCGCGGCCGCGCAAAAGAATCTATTCCCTTTTCGGCGGAAACTGGGTATAATAAGAAGATAAGAAGAAATTTCACCGTCCGCATCAGGAAAAAACAGTAAGGGGGCGCCCTATGAAACTTCTGGTTCTCGACGGAAACAGCATCTTAAACCGTGCATTTTACGGGATCAAGCTGCTCACAACAAAATCCGGCCTTTACACAAACGGCATCCACGGCTTTCTGTCCATGCTGCAAAAGCTCGAGGAGGAGGTGCGCCCCGACGCGGTGGCGATCGCCTTCGACCTGCCCGCGCCGACGTTCCGCCACAAGCGCTACGCGGGCTATAAAGCCAACCGCCACGGCATGCCCGACGAGCTCGCCCAGCAGCTGCCGACCTTAAAGGAGCTGCTGACGCTTTTGGGATACCGGCTCGTCACGTGCGAAGGGTTTGAGGCCGACGATATCCTGGGCACTTTGAGCGCCGCGTGCACGGAAAGCCGCAGCACGTGCGTAATCGCGACGGGCGACCGCGACAGCCTGCAATTGGTCGGCCCGTACGTCTCCGTGCGGCTCGCTTCGACGAAATACGGCCGCCCGTCCGTCACGCTCTACGACGAAATGCGCGTATACGAGGAGTACGGCGTCGAGCCGAAAGAGCTCATCGAAGTGAAGGCCCTGCAGGGCGACACATCCGACTGCATCCCCGGCGTGCGCGGCATCGGCCCAAAAGGCGCGGGCGAACTGATTCAGAAATACCATTCGATCGATTACATCTACGACCATTTACACGAGCTCGACTTAAAGCCCGCGATGCGCAAGCGGCTCGAAGAGGGCAAAGACAGCGCCTATCTCTCGCGCGAGCTCGGCACGATCGTCAAAAACGCGCCCATCGACACCACCCTTGCCGATTATGTCAAGCAGCCGCCGCAGCGCGAGGCGGCCGCGGCGCTTCTGACAAAGCTCGAGCTCTTTAAAATGCGCGAAGCCCTCGGCCTCGACCACGAAGAGCTGCCGCCGGCCGCCGAAGCGGAAGCCAAGACGCCCGCACAGTGGACGCTTGTGCTCCACGCAGACGCCGGGGAAATCGCCGCGCGCTGCAAGGCACAGGGCGCCTGCTATGTAACCGGGCAGTTTTCCGGGCGGCAGCTTTTGTGGCTGTCCGTCGCGGACGGCGAACGCGCGTACCTGTTCGAAGACCCGGACGACTGCCGGACGGTCCTGCGATGCGGTGCGCCCCTTTTTACATTCGACGCAAAGCCGCTGTTTGGGTTTTTGGGGGAAGCGGAGCGCACGGCCCCGCTGCCGCTTGCGTTCGACGCGCTGCTCGCGGCCTATCTTTTAAATCCATCGGCCAAAAGCTATGCATTCGCGCGCCTGTGCGAGGAGTACGGCGTGCCGCTGTGCGAAAACATCACCTGCGAGGGGCTGTCTCCCGCCGACCTCGCGCGCACACAGGATTTGCTGCCGGGCGCGAACGCTTGCGCGCTGCCGGAACTTTGCAAAATCCTTTCGGAAAAAATCGAAGGGGCCGGTGAGAGGCCGCTTCTGCGCGACATCGAGCAGCCGCTCGCGCGCGTTTTGGCCCACATGGAGGAGGTCGGCTTTGCCGTCGACCGCGACGCAATTGCCCAATACGGCAAGGAACTCGAGCGGCAGGAAGACGCCTTGCGCGCGGACGTTTTCGAAAAGGCCGGCTATACATTTAACGTAAACAGCCCCAAGCAGTTAGGCGAGGCGCTGTTCGGGAAGCTCGGCCTGCCGCACGGGAAAAAGACGAAAAACGGCTGGTCGACGAGCGCTTCCGTACTCGAGGAGCTGCGCTACGACCACCCGGTTGTCGAGTCGGTGCTGCAATACCGCGCCGTCGCAAAGCTGAAAAGCACGTACTGCGACGGGCTTTTGAAAGTCTTGGGCCCCGACGGGCGCATCCATTCGAACTTTAACCAGACCGAGACGCGCACCGGCCGCATCAGCTCGACCGAGCCAAACCTGCAGAATATCCCCGTGCGCACGCCGCAGGGGCGGGAACTGCGGCGCTTCTTTATCGCAAAGCCCGGCTGCGTTTTGATCGATGCGGACTATTCCCAGATTGAGCTGCGCCTGCTCGCGCATATTTCCGGCGACCCGGCGATGCAGAAAGCGTTCTGCAACGGCGAGGATATCCACCGCGCGACGGCCGCGCAGGTGTTCCACATGCCCGAGGACATGGTCACGCCGCTGATGCGTGCGCGTGCAAAGGCCGTTAATTTCGGCATCGTCTACGGCATCGGCGCGTACTCGCTGTCGCGCCAGCTGCATGTATCGCTCAAAGAAGCCGACGACTATATCAAAAGCTACTTAGCGCATTACGCCGGCATCGACGCGTACATGCACCGCGTCGTCGAGGAGGCCCGGGAAAAGGGCTTTGCGCAGACGATGTTCGGCCGCCGGCGGTACCTGCCGGAGCTTAAAAGCTCGAATCACAACCTGCGCGCGTTCGGCGAGCGCGTCGCGCGGAACATGCCGATCCAGGGCGCCGCGGCGGACATCATTAAAATCGCGATGATCCACGTCGAGGACCGCCTGCAAAAAGAGGGCCTGCAGGCCCGGCTGATCCTGCAGGTGCACGATGAACTGATCGTGGAAGCGCCGGAAAGCGAGGCCCCGCAGGCCGCGCGCCTGCTGCAGGAAGAGATGGAGGGCGCGGCGCAGCTTTCGGTGCCGCTCGTCGCCGACGCCGCCGCCGGCAAGACCTGGTATGAGGCAAAAGCATGATGGATTTTGGATTTTCCTGCCCCGTGTGCGGCGCCGGACTCGTAGACCAGCGGCCCGCAAAGCGCTGTGCGCAGTGTAAGCGGGGCCACAGCTTCGATTTCGCCAAAGAGGGGTATCTCTATCTATTGCAGCCGCAGAAAAAGCACAGCCGCTTCCCCGGCGACGACCGCGAAATGGTCAAGGCCCGCCGCCGGTTTCTGGGCGCGGGGCATTACGCGCTGTTCGCCGAAGCGCTCGCAAAGCTTTTAAAGGAATCCCTCTCTGAAAATCCCGCGCCGGTCCTCCTCGACGCGGGCTGCGGGGAAGGGTATTACACCGCCCGCGTGCAAAGGGCCCTGCCGAAGGCCCGGCTTTTCGGCGTGGACATTTCGAAAGACGCCGTGCGCCTCGCCTCCAAAGCCGTGCCCGGGGCGCGATTTGCCGTCGCGAGCAGCTTCTCGCTGCCGTTTGCGGACGCGGGCGCGGACGCGCTCTACGATGTGTTCTCGCCGGTCGTGCCCGAGGAATTCGCGCGCGTCGTAAAGCCGGGGGGTCTATTCGTGCTCGCGGTGCCGGCGGCCAGGCATCTTTTCGGCTTAAAAGCGCTCTTATACGACCATCCTTATGAAAATCCCGTGCAGGACACCTCTTATCCGCACTTTGCGTTTTTAAAGCGCGTGCCCGTGCGGGGCGCGTTGACGCTCAGCGGGGCCGCCGCGCGCGACCTGTTCGCGATGACCCCCTACGCCTGGAAAACCCCGTTTTCGGGGAAGGAACGCTTAAAAGCCTGCGCCCTTTTAAAGACGGAAATCGGCTTTGACTTTTTATGCTACCGGCGCACGGACTCTTAAAAAGGAGGGATCGCTTTGAAACTTTGCAAAACGCCGGCGTTTCTCCAAGACGACACGCTGCGGCCGGCTTTTTACGTGCTGCTGACGGCGCTTGCGGTGCTTTTGCGGCTTTCGCTGCTGCCCGTGTCGAACGGCGACTACACGATGTTTTTGCACCCATGGTTTCAGGAAATCCAGCTTGCCGGCGGGTTTCCGGCGCTCGCGGAGCCGGTCGGCGACTATACGCCGGCCTATCTCTATCTGCTTGCGTTTTTGACGTATCTGCCCGGCTATGATTTGTATTTGATTAAGCTGCCGTCGTGCGCGGTCGATTTCCTGCTCGCGTTCCTCGTGATGCGCGTCGTGCGGGAATTCCGGCCCGGCCCATTCTCGGAAATGGGCGCATTTTTCCTCGTCCTGTTCTTCCCGCCGGTCTTTTTAAACAGCGCGGGCTGGGGGCAGTGCGACGGGTTTTACATTTCGGCGCTCACCGCGTGCTTCCTCTCTTGCCTGCACGGGAAATCGAACCGTGCGATGCTCGCGTTCGGGGTTGCGTTCATGTTAAAGCTCCAGGCCGTGTTCTTCGCGCCGTTTCTCCTGCTTCTGCTGTTAAAGCGGCGCTTAACCTGGCGCAGCGTCCTGCTCGTGCCGGCCGTATACGTCGCGTCCATCGTGCCCGCGGCGCTTCTGGGGCGGGACTTTGGGGAGCTTTTGACGATCTATTTCCGCCAGACCGGCACGTACCCGCAGCTGTGCATGGGGATTCCGAACCTGTATGCGTTTTTGGGCGACCAGGCAAACGAATTCGTCTCGCGCGCGGGCGTGCTGCTTGCGGGGGCAATCGTCGTGCTCGTGCTGTTTTTCCTCGTCGTGCGCACCTATCCGCTGACAAAGGAGTTCTATTTGACGGCGGCGTTTTTCTTTTTATTCCTGGTGCCGTACCTTCTGCCCCACATGCACGAGCGGTATTTTATGCCCGCGGACATTTTCGGGCTTTTCTATCTGTTCCGGTATCCGAAGCGGTTTTATATCCCGCTTGTGCTGGCCGTCGTGGACACCCTGGGGCAGGCAAATTTCCTGTTTGGCATCGACCCATACAATCCGATCCAGCCGATGAGCCTTTTGGTGCTTTTGGTGCTCGTGCTGCTGTTCGGGTTTTTGCTTTCGGAAACCGGCGTAAAATTTCCCGGAAAGCGGGCGGAAAAGCCCCAACATACTTAAAAAAGGAGGGGACATGCGTGAAAATCGTGCGCATGGAAAAGCGGCATATCCCCGCACTTGTGCGGCTCGAAGCCGTGTGCTTTTCTACGCCGTGGACCGAAGCGGGGCTAGAAGCGGAACTTTCGAAAGACACGGCCGTATTTTTCGTCGCCGAACGGGAGGAAACCGGCGAGGTCCTCGGCTATGCGGGCATGGAATTTGTCTGCGGCGAGGGGTATCTCGACAACGTCGCCGTGTTCCCCAAAGCGCGCCGGCAAGGCGCCGGCAGAGCCCTCGTCGGGGCCCTTCTGACCTATGCGAAGGCGCACGGCGGCAGTTTTGTGACGCTGGAAGTGCGCCCGTCAAACGCCGCGGCCATCGCGCTGTACGAAAGCCTCGGCTTTGCAGAGGCCGGCCGGCGCCGCCATTTCTACCGCGACCCGATGGAAGACGCTTTGCTTCTGACGCGGCGCTTTTAATCCGCCCGCAACCGCCGGTTGCGGCTTCGACAACCGGAAGCGGTGGCGTTTTGTACCCCGTTTCCTGTATCCTTTGCGTAGAGAGATTCCCCAAAGGAGGCCTTTTTATGAACCTCAAAATTGCAAACCGGCTCGTACAGCTTCGGAAATCCCACCACCTTTCGCAGGAAGCCCTCGCGCAAAAGCTCGGCGTCAGCCGCCAGGCCGTCTCCAAATGGGAGCGCGCGGAGGCCTCGCCCGACACCGACAACCTGATCCTGCTGTCCCGCCTGTACGGCGTCTCGCTCGACACCCTTCTGTGCATGGACACCCCCGCCGGCAGAAACGACGGCGGGGCGCCGCCCGCGCAAAGGCGCCGGGAAAGCGACGAAGAAGAAGACGACGAAGACGCCAATGCGTGGTGGAAGCGCTATCCCGTCACACGCGCGCTCGCCGCGTGCTATCCGATCCTGATGACGGCGCTGTATCTCGCGCTCGGCTTCGGTTTGGACGGCTGGGGCTGGGGTTGGCTTCTATTTTTGACGATCCCCGTGTTTTACGCCGGCGCGTCGGACGGGTTCGCGCTGATCGCCGTGATTGCATTTCTGGCGATCGGATTGTTGACCCACGCATGGGCGTGGGCCTGGGTTGTGCTGCTGGCAATCCCGATTTTCTATATCGCGCGGGAAGCGTACCGCGGCGTCTCCCAAAAACCAGATTGAAAAAGGAAGGACGATCCCTTTTATGAAACTATTAGCCCTGGAAAGCTCCTGTGACGAGACGGCGGCCGCCGTTGTCGAAGACGGCCGGCACGTGCTCTCGAACGTCGTCGCGTCGCAGGTCGAGGAGCACAGGCTCTACGGCGGCGTTGTGCCCGAAATCGCGAGCCGCCGCCACTGCGAGGCCGTCGTGCCCGTCACGCAGAAAGCGCTCGACGACGCGGGCCTTTCGCTCTCGGACATCGACGCGGTTGCCGTCACGTACGCGCCGGGGCTCATCGGCGCCTTATTGGTCGGCGTGAACTTTGCGAAGGGCTTAAGCCTCTCGACCGGCAAGCCGCTCGTGCCCGTCCACCATTTGCGCAGCCACATCGCGGCCAATTACCTGACGCACGCGGATTTAACGCCGCCTTTTTTGTGCCTCGTCGTCTCGGGCGGGCATACACACCTCGTGCAGGTGGAAGACTATACGAAGATGACCGTTTTCGGGCAAACGCGCGACGATGCGGCCGGCGAGGCGTTTGATAAGGCCGCGCGCGCGATGGGCATGCCGTACCCGGGTGGGATTGCGCTCGACAAGCTCGCGGAGGAGGGCGATGAGACGGCGTTTTCGCTGCCGCGGCCGCACGTTGCGGGGTCGCCGTTTGACTTTAGCTTTTCCGGGTTAAAGACCGCGGTGATTAACCTACTGCACAACGCTTCCCAGCGCGGCGAGCAGCTCTCGATCCCCGACCTGGCCGCGTCGTACCGGCGGGCCGTCGTCGACTGCCTGCTGCGCAACACGGAGGCCGCCATGGAGGAAACGCATGGGAAAAAGCTCGTCGTCGCCGGCGGCGTGAGTGCCAACCGCCTTCTGCGCCGGGAGCTGGAACGGGTCGCCAACGCACACGGCTGGGCGTTTTATAAACCCGAACTCTGCTACTGCGGCGACAACGCCGCGATGGTCGGCGCGCAGGGGTATTATGAATTTTTGGCCGGCCACACCGCCGGTATGGACCTAAACGCCTGCCCGGAAATGGCGATGGAGCGGGGATAACCGGTTTTTGTTTGCAGGATTTTTAAACCTTTCATGCATCGTTCACGATTCGTTCCTTGATTCACCGCCCCGTTTGTATTATAATAAAGAGGCACGGCGAGAACTGCCCAGATTTTTAGGCCCTAGGCCGGAAGGAGAACCATTTTCATGACAACGAACAAATCCGTTTTGGACTGGGTCGAGCAGGTAAAAGAACTGGTCAAACCCGAAAGTGTCCTGTGGATCAACGGCTCGGAAGAACAGCTCGAACAGCTGCGGAAAGAAGCTGTTTCCACCGGTGAAATGATCAAGTTAAACCAGGAAAAGCTGCCCGGCTGTTATCTGCACCGCACGGCCGTCAACGACGTCGCGCGCGTGGAGGACCGCACGTTCATCTGCACGCGCAAGGAAGAGGACGCCGGCCCGACGAACCACTGGATGGACCCGCAGAAATGCTATCAGATGCTGTTTGACATCGCGCGCGACAGCTACAAGGGCCGCACGATGTATATTATCCCGTATTCGATGGGCCCGATCGGCTCGCCGTTCTCGAAGATCGGCGTTGAAATCACGGACTCGATCTATGTCGTTTTGAACATGTCCATCATGACGCGCGTCAGCGAGAAGGTCTGGGAGACGCTCGGCGACAGCACGGACTGGGTTAAGGGCCTGCACGCAAAGTGCAACGTCGACCCCGAAAAGCGCTATATCTGCCAGTTCCCGGAGGACAACACGATTATCTCGGTCAACTCCGCTTACGGCGGCAACGTGCTCCTGGGCAAGAAGTGCTTTGCGCTGCGCATCGCGTCGTACCAGGGCAAGCAGGAAGGCTGGATGGCCGAGCACATGCTGATCCTCGGCGTACAGAATCCGAAGGGTGAGCTCCACTACGTCGCGGCGGCGTTCCCGTCCGCGTGCGGCAAGACGAACCTCGCGATGCTGATCCCGCCGGAGGGCTATCAGAAGAAGGGCTATAAGATCTTCACGGTCGGCGACGACATCGCGTGGATGCGCATCGGCCCGGACGGCCGCCTGTGGGCGATCAACCCCGAAAACGGCTTCTTCGGCGTGGCGCCCGGCACGAACGACCACTCGAACCCGAACGCGCTCGCAACGACGCGCCGCGGCACGATCTTCACGAACGTCGCGTTAAACAACGACGACATGACGGTCTGGTGGGAAGGCCTCGACAAGAATCCGCCGGAGAACGGCACGGACTGGAAGGGCAACCCCTGGAACGGCAAGACGAGCACGGAAAAGGGCGCGCATCCGAACAGCCGCTTCACGGCGCCGGCAAAGAACTGCCCGTGCATCAGCCCCGAATTCGACAAGGGCACGGGTGTGCCGATCGACGCGATCATCTTCGGCGGCCGCCGCGCACAGACGACGCCGCTCGTGTATCAGTCGCGTGACTGGAACAACGGCGTGTTCGTCGGCTCGATTATGGCTTCTGAAACGACGGCTGCGGCGACGGGTGCCGTGGGCGTTGTGCGCCGCGACCCGATGGCGATGCTGCCGTTCTGCGGCTACAACATGGGCGATTATTTCGCACATTGGATTGAGATGGGCGAGAAGCTCGGCGACAAGGCGCCGAAGATCTTCAATGTCAACTGGTTCCGCCTCGACGAAGACGGCAACTTCCTGTGGCCGGGCTTTGGCGACAACCTGCGCGTTGTCGACTGGATCCTGTCGCGCTGCGCGGGCGAAGTCGACGCAGTCGAGACGCCGATCGGCTACGTGCCGAAGCCGGAGGACATTAACCTCGAGGGCATTGAGGACAAGATTAGCTTCGATACGCTGAAGTCGATCCTGACGGTGGACAAGGGCCAGTGGCAGAAAGAGGCTGACGGCATCGAAGAATTCTATAAGAAGTTCGGCGATAAACTCCCGCAGGAGCTGCGCGACGAACTCGCAAAATTGAAGGCAAATCTGGCCTAAGGCCGGTTTTTGAAAAAGCCCCGGTGGTGCTTTCCCGTTTTGTAACGGGAAGCCCACCGGGGCTTTTTTGTCCGTTGGTTTTTCTCCTTCACTCCCGCTGAAGACCTGCACATACGAGCATCAGCACCGGGAACACAATCGCACACAAAAGCCCCGCCTGCAAGGCGCCTCCCGCCGCATCGGAGACAAACCCGACGAGCGTCGGCCCGGCCGTGCAGCCGATATCCCCGGCCAGCGCGCACAGCGCAAACATCGCCGTGCCGCCCTTCGGGAATGCGCGCGACACCGCGCTGAACGTGCCCGGCCACATCATGCCGACCGAAAAGCCGCACAGCCCGCAGCCCAACAGCGCCAAAACCGGCATGCGCGACAGTCCCGCCAGCAGGTACGACGCCGCACACAGGCACGCGCAGAAGGCCAGCGCCTTTCGATAGGAAACCCGCGCCGCGCATTTTGCGTACAGCACGCGCGCCGTACCCATCAGCACCGCAAACAGGCACGGCCCCAACAGATCCCCGGCCGCCTTGCTGATACCGAGGCCGCTTTCCGCAAATGCCGACGCCCACTGGCTCATCGAAAGCTCCGCCGCGCCCGCGCACAGCATCAAAATCACAAATCCCCAGAATTTCCGGTTCTTCGCGAGTTCATGCACCGTCATGCCTTCGCCTTCTTCGGTCAGCGCCGCAATCGGCACGCGCGAAAACACGAACGCATTGCACACCGGCACAATCGCCCACAGAGCCGTGAGTACCGGCCAGCTGTTTTTTCCACACACCGACAGGAAGACGGTGGAAAGTGCGATGACCGCCACGGCCCCCCAGCAGTAAAACGAATGCAAAAGGCCCATCGCCGAAGTCTTGTTGTCCGTCGGGCAGGCCTCCACGATCGGGCTGATCAGCACCTCAATGAGCCCGCCGCCGATGGCGTACAGCAAAAGCGCCGCCAAAAGCCCGAAAAACGCGTGCGGGAACAAAAACGGGAAAATCCCCATCCCCAAAAGCCCCGCCGCTACGAGCACATGCGCCGCAATGATACACGGCCGGTAGCCGATCCGGTCGACGACGGGTGCCGAAAACGCGTCGATAAACAGCTGCAGCAGGAAATTAAACGTCACGAGCAGCGTGACCTGCGACAGCTGCAGCGCAAACGCATCCTGGAAAATCAAAAGCAGCAGCGGCACGAGGTTATTGACGACAGCCTGCGTCACATACCCCACATAGCTTGCCCGGATGGTTGCGCGGTAGGTCCACTTGCGCATCTTGAAAATGCCTCCTCAAAAAAAGCTCAAACAGTTCTAGTATACCGGCGCGCCCGGCAAAACGCAAGTGGCAAATCCAAACGAAAAAAAGGGGGGAAGGCCGCCCCGGTCCCCGCAGGAACCGAAACGGCCTTCCCCATGCTTTTCAGCGCATATTCACAGCAGTGAGCTGCTATTTTTTGTGATGGACGATCCTTACGCCTTCGCCTTTGCGCGCTTCTCCTTAACGGCAGCCTGCGCAGCGGCCAGACGGGCGATCGGCACACGGAACGGCGAGCAGGACACATAGTCCATACCCACATAGTGGCAGAACTCGACGGACGTCGGGTCGCCGCCATGTTCGCCGCAGATACCGACATGCAGCGCCGGGTTGACCTTCTTGCCTTCCTCGACGCTCATCTTGATCAGGCGGCCCACGCCTTCCTGGTCGAGGTGGACGAACGGATCGGACTCGTAGATCTTGTTCTCATAGTAGGAATCGAGGAACTTGCCTGCGTCGTCACGGCTGAAGCCGAACGTCATCTGCGTGAGGTCGTTCGTGCCATAGCAGAAGAAGTCTGCTTCCGTCGCGATCTTGCCGGCGGTCAGCGCCGCACGCGGGATCTCGATCATCGTGCCGACTTCGTACTTCATGTCGGAACCGGCGTCCGCGATGAGCTTGTCCGCGGTCTTGACAACGATGTCCTTGACGAACTTGAGCTCTTTGACTTCGCCAACGAGCGGGATCATGATCTGCGGGACGATATTGAGGCCCGTCTCCTTGCGGACGTTCAATGCCGCGTTGATGACGGCCGTCGTCTGCATCTCGGCGATTTCCGGATACGTGACGGTCAAGCGGCAGCCGCGGTGGCCCATCATCGGGTTGAACTCGTGCAGGGAAGCGATGACTTCCTTGAGCTTCTCAACCGTGATGTTGAGGTCAGCGGCCAGATCCTGAATGTCCTCTTCCTTCGTCGGCAGGAACTCATGCAGCGGCGGATCGAGGAAGCGGATCGTAACCGGGCGCTCGCCCATGACCTTGTAGAGCGCTTCGAAGTCGCCCTGCTGGTACGGCATGATCTTGTCGAGTGCCTTCTTGCGCTCTTCGACCGTCTCGGCGACGATCATTTCACGCATTGCCTTAATGCGCTCGCCCTCGAAGAACATGTGCTCGGTGCGGCAAAGGCCGATGCCCTCTGCACCGAAGTCGCTCGCCTGCTTCGCGTCGCGCGGGGTATCCGCGTTCGTGCGGACCTTCAGGCGGCGGACCTTATCGGCCCAGCCCATGTAGCGGCCGAAGTCGCCGGAAATCGTGGCCGGAGCCGTCGGGATGGCTTCGCCGTAGATGTTGCCGGTGGAGCCATCGATGGAGATATAGTCGCCTTCATGGTACGTCTTGCCGCCGAGCGTGAAGGACTTCGAGTCATAATCGACCACGATGTCGCCGCAGCCGGAGACGCAGCACGTGCCCATGCCGCGCGCAACGACAGCCGCATGGCTCGTCATGCCGCCGCGCACCGTCAGGATGCCTTCCGCGGACTGCATGCCTTCGATGTCTTCCGGAGACGTCTCACGGCGGACCAGGACGACCTTTTCGCCGCGCTCTTTCCAAGCCTTTGCGTCTTCTGCGGTGAAGACGATCTTGCCGCAGGCAGCGCCCGGGGAAGCCGCGAGGCCCTTGCCAATCGGCTGGGCGTTCTTTAAGGCGTCCGCGTCAAACTGCGGATGGAGCAGGGCGTCGAGCTGCTGGGGCTCTACGCGCAGCACAGCCTCTTCTTCGTCGATCATGCCTTCGTCAACGAGGTCGACGGCGATCTTCAGAGCGGCGTTTGCCGTGCGCTTGCCGTTACGGGTCTGCAGCATGTAGAGTTTGCCGTTTTCAATCGTGAACTCCATATCCTGCATGTCCTTATAGTGCTTCTCGAGGCGGTCGGCGATGTTCGCGAACTCCTCGTACACTTCGGGCATTTCTTCCTTCAGCTTCGAGATCGGGGACGGCGTGCGCACACCGGCGACAACGTCTTCGCCCTGGGCATTAATCAGATATTCGCCGAACAGCGCCTTCTCGCCCGTTGCCGGGTTACGCGTAAACGCAACGCCCGTGCCGGAGCGGTCGCCGCTGTTGCCGAACACCATCTGCTGCACGTTGACGGCGGTGCCCCAGTCGTAGGGGATCTCGTTCATGCGGCGGTAAACGTTCGCGCGCGGGTTATCCCAGGAACGGAACACGGCCTTGACCGCTTCCATGAGCTGGACCTTCGGGTCCTGCGGGAACTCTTCGCCCTTCTGCTCGAGGTAGAACGCCTTGAAGCGGCGGACCAAATCCTTCATATCGTCGGCGTTGAGTTCGACGTCCTGCTTGACGCCGCGCTCGGCCTTCTTCTGGTCGATAATCTTTTCAAATTCCGACTTCGGCAGCTCCATAACGACGTCCGAGAACATCTGGATGAAGCGGCGATAGGAGTCATATGCAAAGCGCTCGTTGCCCGTGAACTTCGCAAAGCCGACGACGACCTCGTCGTTCAAGCCCAGGTTCAGGATCGTGTCCATCATGCCAGGCATCGAAGCGCGCGCGCCGGAACGGACGGAAACCAGCAGCGGGTTTTCCTTGTCAGCAAATTTCTTGCCGCAGATCTGCTCCATCTTGGCGAGATACTCATAGATCTCGGCCTGGATCTCGTCGTTGATCTGACGGCCATCTTCATAATACTGCGTGCAGGCTTCCGTCGTGATCGTGAAGCCCTGCGGGACCGGCATGCCTGCGCGGGTCATTTCCGCAAGGTTCGCGCCCTTGCCGCCGAGCAGCTCACGCATGTCCTTGTTGCCCTCTGAGAAGAGGTAGACGTACTTGTGGCTCATTGGATGAATCCTCCTAAATAAGATTTTCCCGAATCTTTGGAGGGGCGATGGTCCTCCATTTTCTGGAAAAGAAAACAAACGGGTCAGTCCGTCCCCGCCATAAGGGGTTTTCCATCTGTTATTATAACAAACTACAACGCAAATTTCTAGAGAGAAATGGCGATTTTCTCCCCCGATTTTGTAAAAATTTTTGCCTGTGCCCGGAAAATCATGGGGCGCCCCTACAATCTTGCGGGAAACGCTTGCAATCCACGAAAAAAAGCCATATACTGAAAGGGGTTCTGGGGCCGTGTGGGCCGCTTTTCGATTTTCCCGAAAAAGCGGGCAGGCGGCGGCCGGTTTCCGCATTTTAGCAAATTGTCGGGAGGAAACCATGTCTGAGCAGTACAGTGCCGTGATCCTCGCTGCGGGCGAAGGGAAGCGGATGAAATCGAACCGTCCGAAAGTGTTAAGCGAAGTGCTGTTTAAACCGATGCTGCGCTGGGTGCTCGACGCCGTGCGCGGCTCGTACGTCGCGGACGTCTGCTGTGTGGCGGGCCACCGGCACGAGCAGGTGGAGGCGTACCTCGCAGCCTATAACGCCCAAAACGGTTCCCTGCCGCCGGTACAGTGCGTGCTGCAAAAAGAGCGCCGCGGCACGGGCCACGCCGTGATGATGGCGCGCGCGTTTCTCGAAGCGCGGCGCGGCGGGCATGTGCTTGTGCTAAACGGCGACGCCCCGTTTATGACGCCGCACGTGATCGACGCGGCGCTGCGTGTTCATTTAAATAATGGCAACGCGGCCACGGTCATTTCCGCCGCCGTCGACGACCCGACGGGCTACGGGCGCATCGTGCGCGACGGCGACACGGGGCTTCTGCGCGCGATTGTCGAGCAGAAGGACGCCGACTGGCAGACCCAGCAGATCCACGAGATTAACTCGGGCTCGTATTGGTTTTGCACGGACGATTTGCTCGACGTCCTCTCGCGCATCACGTCGGACAACGCGCAGGGCGAATATTACCTGACCGACGCGATTCGCCTTCTGATTGAATCGGGCCGCCGCGCGAGTGCGTATACGGCCAAAGACCCGACGACGGTTTTGGGCGCGAACGACTGCAAGCAGTTAAATGAATTAAATGCGATTGCGCGCGAAAAAATCCTCGAGCGCCATATGACGGACGGCGTGTCGATCCCGTGCATCGACGGCGTGTTAATCGGCCCGGACGTCAAGATCGGCCATTACACGACGATCCTGCCGGGCACAATTCTGTGCGGCGACACGGTCATCGGCGAAAACTGCATGCTCGGCCCGAATACATTCCTGCAGGACACGAAGGTCGGCGCCGACGCGATTTTAAACAGTGTCCAGGTCTACTCCCAGACGCTCGCGGACAAAACGGAGCTTTTGCCGTTCAGCGTCTTGAAATAATGCCAAATAGGGTGCCTCCCCAGCGCGGAAGGCGCCCTGCTTGTGCGCCCACTTTTTGAAAAAGGCGGGCGGATCCAAATATACCGGCTGGGGCTTTCCGCCCCGCGCCCAAAGCGGGCCGTGTGCGGCTGCGCGGGGGGAAACGCCGTTCTCTTTGCGGCGGTGGGATTTCCGTTCCGTGCGGCCGGTTTGGGGCCTTCCGAACCGGCAAAGTGCCGGGCCGCTCCACAAAAGATTGTGCAAAGATAACAGGGGGAAAAAGAATGAACTTCCACGGCAAGGACATCAAAATCTTCGCTGCCAGCGCGACCCTAAAGATGGCGCGCGACATCAGCACGTGCTTAGGGCTGCCGCTGGGCAAGAGCACTGTCACGACCTTCAGCGACGGCGAAATCTCCGTCTCGCTGCAGGAATCCGTGCGCGGCTCGGACTGCTACATCGTCCAGTCGACGTGCTCGCCGGTCAATGACAACCTGATGGAGCTGCTGATCATGATGGACGCCTTAAAGCGCGCCTCGGCCGCGCGCATCACGGCGGTCATCCCGTACTTCGGCTACGCGCGCCAGGACCGCAAAGCGAAGGCCCGCGACCCGATCAGTGCGAAGCTGTGCGCAGATCTTTTGACGACGGCGGGCGCCGACCGCGTGCTGACGATGGATCTGCACGCACCGCAGATCCAGGGCTTCTTTAACATTCCGGTCGACCACCTGCGCGGCGCACCGCTTCTGGCAAACTTCATGAAGGAGCGCTTAGGCGACCATCCGGACGAGTACATGGTCGTGTCGCCGGACTTAGGCAGCGTCACCCGCGCACGTGACTTTGCGGCGCGCATCGGGGTGCCGATGGCAATCGTCGACAAGCGCCGTGCCCGCGCGAACGTCAGCGAGGTTATGAACATCATCGGTTCCGTGGAAGGCAAGAAGATCATCATCGTCGACGACATGATCGATACGGCCGGCACGCTGTGCAATGCGGCCCAGGCGATCATGGAGCATGGCGCGATTTCGGTCATGGCGTGCGCGACGCACGGCGTGCTGTCCGGCCCGGCAATCGACCGTCTGGAGAAGTCGGTGCTGCAGGAAATCGTGCTGCTCGACACGATCCCGGTGCCGGATGAAAAGCATTTGGACAAGATCACGGTGCTGCCGGTCGCGCCGACGTTTGCAGAAGCGATCGAACGCATTTACGAGGAGAAGCCGGTTTCCCCCATGTTCAACTAAGGAAGCGGTTTTTCGCAAAAGAAATCGAAAAAGCGGGTTGCCCGGCGTTTCGGAGGTCCCCTCCGGCGCGGGGCAGCCCCTTTTGTGTTGAGGTGAACGCGATGATTTTTGGAAATAATCCGCCAATCGGCCCCGTAGAATGGATGGTAGTGGGCCTGGGAAATCCGGGCAGCCAATACGCGCAGACGCGCCACAACGCGGGGTTCCGCACGCTCGACGCGGTGGCCGAAAAGGCCGGGGCCAAGGTCAACCGGCTGCGCTTTCAGGGGCAGACGGGAGTAGGCGAACTTGCGGGCAAAAAGGTACTGTTTTTAAAGCCCTCGACGTTTATGAACCTGTCGGGCAAAAGCGTTGTGCCGGCAATGCAGTTTTATAAGCTCAAGCCGCAGCAGGTGCTGATCCTATTTGACGACATCTCGCTGCCATGCGGGCGGCTGCGCATCCGGCGCAAGGGCAGCGACGGCGGCCACAACGGCATGAAAAACATCCTGTACCTTTCGGGCAGCGACCAATTCCCGCGCGTAAAGATGGGCGTCGGCCATAAGCCGGAGGGCTGGGATTTGGCCGACTGGGTCTTGAGCCGCTTTTCGGACACGGAAAACAAGGCGCTCGAGGAAGCGATTGCCCACGCGGTGGAGGCGGTTTCTTTGATTGTCGCCGGCGACACCGAAGAGGCGATGAACCGATTTAATTCCTAAACGGCGGCGCTCTCTTTTTCAAAGCCTGGCTTTTAGGCTTTTTGCAAATGCTTTGGGGCGCAAGCTGCCCCAACCGCCATTAAAGAAATAGAAAAACGGAAAAGGAAGGAGGACCGCCCCACGATGAAGTGCCTTGCAAATGCGTTAAAACAAAACCGCGACTACACGCTCCTGCTCGATGCCGTCAAAAAGCAGGCCCTGCCGGCGGCCTTGACGGGCCTTTCCGGCATTCACAAGGCCGTGCTGCTTTACAGCCTTTGGCTCCACACCGGGAAGCGCGTGTTCTGCCTTTGTGCCGATGAAACGGAAGCGCACAGGCTCCTGGAAGACCTGACCGCGTTGGGGATGCGCGCGCTGTTTTTCCCCGTACGGGATTTGAGCTTCCACCAAAATGAGACGGCTTCGCGCGAATATGCCTGTGAGCGGCTCGCGGTCCTTGCGCGCATTGAGAACGGTTCGTGCGACGCCGTGCTCGCCTGCGCGGACGGCGCTTTGCAGTATACGATGCCGCCCGCGGTGCTCGAAGCCCACGCATTCACCGTGCATGCAGGCGATGTCCTCGCGCCCGAAACGCTCGAGGAAAAGCTTTTGGCCTGCGGCTTTGAGCGCGCCGAAAAGGTCGAGGGGCCCGGCCAGTTTGCGCGCCGCGGCGGCATTTTGGACGTGTATTCGCCGAGCATGCCCGCGCCCGTGCGCCTGGAATTCTGGGGCGACGAGGTCGATTCCGCCGCCTGCTTTGACCCCGAGACGCAGCGCCGCACGGAGGATGCTGCCGGGGGCCTGTCCGTCGTGCCCGCCGCCGAAGCGCTTTGCTTCGACACGGCGGCGCTGTGTGAAAAAATTCAAAAGCTCGCCTCCTCCCTGCGCGGGAAAAGTGCCACTGCCGCGCGTCCCCTTTTAAAAGAGCAGGCGCAGCTGCTTTCGGACGGCGTGCACCTTTCATGCATGGATAAATTCCTGCCCCTGCTTTACGATCTGCCCGCGTGCCTGCTCGACTATTGCGGGGAAGACGACCTTCTGGCCGTCAGCGAGATGGTCAATGTGCGCGAGCGCGTTTTCTCCGCACAGAAGCATTGGCATGAGGACGTCAAAGCCTATCTCGAGGACGGCACCTTGTGCCGGAAACTCGACACGTTCGCAAAATCCTGGACGGATGCGCTCTCCTACTTTGCGGCGCCGAAAACGCTGTTTTTGGACGCATTCGCGCGCGGTGGCAGTGAGGTGCCGCTGAAAACGCTTCTGAATTTCTCGGTGCGGCAGCTCTCCGTGTGGGGCGGCTCGACGCAGGTGCTCTTAGACGACATAAAGCCGATGCTGCGGCAGAAGTGGTCGTGTGCGATTTTGGCCGGCAGCGAACGCGCGGCGAAAAGCGTCGCGGCGGACCTGCGCGAGGCCGGCATCCCCGCCGAATACCTCGAGGATACGGACACGCTGCCGCGCGGCGCGGCCGCCGTGTTCCCGACGGCGCTTTCGGCCGGGTTCGAATGGCCGGGCGCCTTTTTGGGCGTGCTCACGCACGGGCGGCTGCAGCCGGGCAAAACCCGCCGGCCGCGCCGCCGCAAGGCTGGCGAAGCCGTCCACTCCCTCGCGGAGCTCGTGCCCGGCGACTACGTCGTCCACGAAAGCCACGGCATCGGCGTCTATGAAGGCATCCACAAGCTCACGGCCAACGGCGTGCAGAAGGATTACCTCAAAATCCGCTACGCGAAGGGCGACACGCTGTACGTGCCCGTCACGCAGCTAGACCTCGTCAGCCGCTACATCGGGCCGCGCGAGGACAGCGCCGTGCGCTTAAACCGCCTGGGCGGCGCCGATTGGCAGAAGACGAAGACGCGCGTGCGCCGCGCCGTGCGCGATATGGCGAAGGACTTAATCAAGCTCTACGCCGCCCGCATGCGCGCAAAGGGCCATGCGTTTAGCGAGGACACCGAGATGCAGCGCGATTTCGAGAGCCGCTTCCCGTATGAGGAGACGGAGGACCAATTGCGCTGCACGGCCGAGATTAAGGCTGACATGGAGCGCCCCGTGCCGATGGACCGGCTGCTCTGCGGCGACGTCGGCTTCGGCAAAACGGAAGTCGCGCTGCGCGCGGCATTTAAATGCATCTGCGACAGTAAACAGTGCGCGCTGCTCGTGCCGACGACGATCCTCGCCTGGCAGCACTACCAGACAATCCTCCAGCGCATGGATGGATTCCCCGTAACGGTCGAATTGTTGTCGCGCTTCCGCACGCCGAAACAGCAGGAGGCTATTTTAAAACGCTTAAAGCGCGGGGAAATCGACCTGATTGTCGGCACGCACCGGCTCGTCAGCGACGACGTGCAGTTTCGCGATTTGGGGCTCGTAATCATCGACGAAGAGCAGCGCTTCGGCGTCGCGCAGAAGGAAAAGCTCAAGACGCTGCGCGAAAATGTCGATGTGCTGACGCTTTCCGCGACGCCGATCCCGCGCACGCTGAACATGGCGATGAGCGGCATCCGCGACATGAGCGTGCTCGAGGAGGCGCCCCAGGACCGCCATCCCGTGCAGACGTACGTGCTCGAGCACGACGAGGGGGTCCTCGCCGACGCGGTGCGCCGGGAACTGCGCCGCGGCGGGCAGGTGTATTGGCTCCACAACGACATCGGCTCGATCGAAGGCGTCGCCGCGCGCCTGCAGGCCCGCGTGCCGGAAGCGCGCATCGGCATCGGCCACGGCAAGATGGGCGAGCAGGCGCTCTCGGAAATCTGGCGGCAGTTAATCGACCATGAAATCGACGTGCTCGTGTGCACGACGATCATCGAGACGGGCGTCGATGTGCCGAACGCGAACACGCTGATTATCGATAACGCCGACCGTTTAGGACTTTCGCAGCTCCACCAGATCCGCGGGCGCGTCGGCAGAAGCTCCCGGCGCGCGTACGCCTATTTCACGTTTACGCCGAATAAGGTCCTTTCGGAAATCGCACAGAAGCGCCTTTCGGCAATCCGGGAATTTACGGAATTCGGTTCGGGCTTTCAGATTGCGATGCGCGACCTCGAGATCCGCGGCGCGGGGAGCCTGCTCGGCGGCGAACAGCACGGCCACATGGAGGCCGTCGGCTACGACCTCTATTTGAAGCTGCTCGGCGATGCGGTCGCGCAGGAAAAGGGCGAGGAGCGGCCGCAGCAGACCGAGTGCCTGCTGGATTTGCAGATCGAGGCGCATATCCCCGAGCGGTATATCGCGACAAACGACGGCCGGCTCGAGATGTACCGGCGCATCGCGGACATCCGCAGCGAGGAAGACGCGCTCGATGTGACGGACGAATTGATCGACCGCTACGGCGACCCGCCGAAGAGCGTCGAGGGGCTTATCCAGGTGGCGCTTTTGCGCAACACGGCCGGGAAGCGCGGCATCGCGGAAGTCAAACAGCAAGGAGGGCAGCTTCTGCTGTATCCCGAAACGCTCGACATGCATTGGCTCCAGGCACTCACGGAAACGTTCCCCGGCCGCGTGGTCGTCCACACAAGCGGACGGCAGGCGCTTTCTTTAAAGCTGCAGCCCGGCGAGGCGGTTTTGGAGGTCCTCAAAAAGGTCCTGGAAGCCGGCTGACCCCGCGGCCAAACGCTTTTTCTTTTCTTTGATAATAGGAATATGCGGCGAAAAGGCCGGCATGGAACCCCCATGCCGGCCCTTTTGATGCCCGCGCTTTCCGCCTGTTACAGATTCCCGTACAGTTCGTGCAGCGCTTCCGAAAGTTTTACGTTTTCGCGGTAATCGACCGGGCAGTCCACCACCGCCGGCACGTCGTCCGCAAAGGCCGCCTCGAGCGTCGGGAGCAGGTCCTCCGCCGCCGACACGCGGTACCCCTTGCAGTGCATCGCCTCGGCGAGCTTTACGAAATCCGGATTCGAAAAATCGACGCATTCGCTGTAGCCGTATTGGTCGAGCTGCTTCCATTTGATGAGCCCGTAGCTGTCGTCGTGGAACAAGAGCACGACGAACCGGACGCCGATGCGCACCGCCGTCTCGAGCTCCTGCATGTTCATCATAAAGCCGCCGTCCCCCGTCACGGCCAGCACACGCCGCTCGGGATACACGAGCTTTGCCGCCACCGCGCCCGGCACGGCGATGCCCATCGCCGCAAAGCCGTTGGAAATCAGGCACGTGTTCGGCCGATAACACCCGTACAGCCGGCCAATCCACATCTTGTGCGCGCCCACGTCGGAAATCAAAATGTCGTCCTCGCCCATGACGCGGCGCACATCGCTTAAAATTTTCTGCGGCTTTAACGGAAACGCCGTATCTTCCGCGTAGGCGTTTTGCTCCTCCAAAAACCGTTCCTTGATGCGCAAAGCGTCCAAAGGTTCCCTCGTGCGCGACGTGCGCCGCAGGATACCGAACAGCGAATCCGAAATATCCCCGACCACCTGCACGCAGCACTGGTAGCACTTATTGATGTGCGCCGGCCGCGTGCCGATGTGGAGAATCCGCTTTTGCATATCCGCGTTCCATTTTGACGGCGCGTATTCGACGAGGTCATACCCGACCGCGATCACAAGGTCCGCCTTTTCGAGGAGCTTGTCGGCGTAATCCTTCTGCGGGATGCCGACGGTCATCATCGCGTATTTGCTCGCACAGGACAGAATCCCCTTGGCCATCATCGTATTCACAACGGGGATCTTGAGCGTCTCGGCAAACTGCGTGAGCGCCTCGGAGGCATGTGCGCGCACCGCCGCGGAGCCCGCGAGAATCACGGGGTTTTCCGCTTTAAAAATCTCGGCGGCCGCGAATTCTTCGGAAATAACGTCCGCGAACTCGCGCTGCGGCACCTCGCGCAGAAGGGGCTTTGTCCCCGGCGGCACCTCCATTTTGGAAATGTCCACGGGCAGGTCGATGTGCGTTGCCCCCGGCCGCTCGCTCTCCGCATACTTAAACGCCAGGCGCACGATCTCGTGGATGGTGTCGGGGCGCACGACGAGCTTTGTGCGCCGCGTGACGGGTTCGAACATTTTCGTCAAATCGAGGAACTGGTGCGACGTGATGTGCATGCGGTCGGTCGGCACCTGGCCCGTAATCGCGACGAGCGGCGCGCCATCGCCCTCCGCGTCCGCCACGCCCGTCATCAGGTTCGTCGCCCCCGGCCCCAGGGTTGCCAGGCATACGCCGGATTTCCCCGTCAGGCGGCCGTACACGTCGGCCATGAACGCCGCGCCCTGTTCGTGGCGCGTCGTGATGAATCGGATCTTTTCGGAATGATTGATCGCATCGATCACCGCGAGGTTCTCCTCCCCCGGGATGCCGAACACGTACTCGACGCCCTCATTTTCCAGGCATTTTACAAGAAGTTCTGCTGTGTTCATGAAAGATTTCCTCGCTCCCAAACGGTCATTTCTGCGCGCATGTTTCCTCCACGAGCGCGTGCACCATCGCTTTGTCCGCGACAAACGGCAGCGTGATCTGGCCGCCGTTTCCGGGCATTCGGTTATACTCGACGCACGTCGCCACGGAGTTCTCGTTTCGCGCCCAGCTGCGGCGCGCGACACCGCCCATGACGTCCCACGGCATCGCGGTCTTTAAGATTTCATCGACGCGCTCGCTGCCGTCCAATACCATGCCGAAGCCGCCGTTTATGGACTTGCCGATGCCGACACCGCCGCCGTTGTGCAGCGCGACGAGGCTCATGCCGCGCGCGGCGTTGCCCGCGAAGCACTGCACGGCCATGTCGGCCATGATGTTCGAGCCGTCGTAGATGTTCGAAGTCTCGCGGAACGGCGAGTCCGTGCCGCCCGTGTCGTGGTGGTCGCGGCCGAGCATGACCGGGCCGATCTTGCCCTCGCGCACGAGTTCGTTGAATTTTAACGCGATCTTTAACCGCCCCATCGCGTCCTGATACAGGATGCGCGCCTGCGTGCCGACGACGAGCTTGTGCTTTTTCGCGTCGCGCACCCATACGTAGTTGTCGCGGTCCTGGTAGCGGCGGGTCGGGTCGATGCATTCCATCGCGGCTTTGTCGGTCGCGTCGAGGTCTTCGGGCTTGCCGCTTAGGCACACCCAGCGGAACGGCCCGTAGCCGTAGTCGAAAAGCTGCGGCCCCAAAATATCCTCGACGTACGACGGGAAAATAAAGCCGTCCTTCTCATCGACGCCGTTTTTGCACACGGCCGTGACCCCCGCGTCGAAGACGGCCTTTAAAAAGCTGTTGCCGTAGTCGAAGAAGTACGTGCCGCGCTCGTGGAGCTTGCAGATCAGCTCAAAATGGTGGCGCAGCGACTCGTTGACGCGCTCTGCAAAGCCCTCGGGGTCGTCCGCGAGCATCTGCGTGCGCTCCTCGAATGTCAGCCCCTGCGGGCAGTAGCCGCCGTCGTACGGCACATGGCACGACGTCTGGTCGGAGAGTAAATCGACGTGAATATTTCGCTTGAGCAGATATTCGAGCAAATCGACGACGTTGCCGTAATACGCGATCGCGCACGCCTGCCCGGATGCCTGCTTTTCGCGGACCATTTCGGCGATTTTATCGAGATCCGACTCGACGCAGTCGACCCAGCCCTGGTCTAAGCGCGTCTGGATGCGCGAGAAATCGACCTCCGCAATGACGGACACGGCGCCGGCGATATCGGCGGCCTTGCCCTGCGCGCCGCTCATGCCGCCCAAACCCGACGACACAAACAAGCGCCCTTTTAGGTCCTCGTCCTGCGGGATGCCGAGCTTTAGCCGCCCCGCGTTTAGCAGCGTATTGAACGTGCCGTGCACGATGCCCTGGGGGCCGATGTACATCCAGCCGCCGGCCGTCATCTGGCCGTAGTTCGCAAAGCCCATCGCCGCCGCGCGGTTAAAGTTTTCCTGGTCGTCGAACATGCCGACCATCAGCCCGTTCGTGATGATCACGCGCGGGGACTGCTTCGACGAGCGGAACAGTCCAACCGGATGGCCCGACTCGAGCACGAGCGTCTGCTCGTCGGTCAATGCCTCGAGGTATTTTTTGATGAGCCGGTACTGCATCCAGTTCTGGCACACCTGGCCCGTCTCGCCGTACGTCACGAGCTCATACGGATACAAGGCGACTTCGAAATCTAAGTTATTGTCGATCATGACCTGGAACGCCTTGCCCTCGATGCAGTTGCCCTTGTAGCTGTCAATCGGGCGGCCCCAAATGCGTCCCTGCGGGCGGAAGCGGTAGCCGTAAATGCGGCCGTGCTCCAAAAGCTCGTCTAAAAACTCCTTTGCCATCTGTTCGTGGTATTTTTCGGGGATGTAGCGCAGCGCGTTCTGCACGGCGAGTTCGATATCGTGTTCGGATAAATGCGATTCGCGCTTCGGCGCGCGGCGAATGCCGGGGACAAACGCGGGATATTCCGGCAATGTATCGTCGAGGCGGATCTGCATGGCATCTTGAATCGTCCGGTTGTCTAACATAAGAAGTCCTCCCATCCTATCCTACAAATTGCGTGATGAGCCGCGCCGCAGCGCGGCGCTCGCGGCGTCCGGCACAAAGACGTCCGCGCAAACGAGCCGGGCCCCCTCCGGCGTCCGGCATGCGGCCTCGGCCGCAAACGGCGCATGGCCGCTGAGCACCGCAAGCTGGCCCTGTTCGAGCCGCATCGGCGGCGCGTCCCCGCCTTGCACGACGACGGCGCCCGCGGCCGCATAAACCGTCTTCCAGTACGTGCCTGTGCCAAAGGCGGGCGTCTTAAAAAAGGCGGCGCCGTTTTCAGAAAGGAACCGGCACGAAAGCTGCCCCTTTGCCCCGCCTTTGACCATCAGGTTAAAGTCGCGGCCCTTGCCAAAACTCCGGACCGGCTCCCCGCCCGAAAAGGTGACGGGGGAAAACGGCAAAAGCGTCCGGGGCGCTTCCCCCGCCTTTTGCAGCTGCAAAGCGCCCTCGAGCAGCAATAAGTGCCGCACAACCCCCGGCAGCGGCGTAAAGGGCGCGCCGTCCTGCTCAATCGAGGCGCTGCTCAAGCGGAATAAAAAGTCGCGCCGTTCGTAACTGCCCGTTTCGGGGTAAAGGTACAATTCACACGTGCTGCCGCCCGCCCAGCGCGTTGTTTTAAAATCCGCCTGCGTGCGGCGTTTCCCGTTCATAAACGGCCACCCCCTTTTTCCACACCTTCTCAACAAGATTGGCGCCCGTGCGGTACGCCAAAAACGCGTACGACGGGCAGGACAACAAGACGACGTCCGCCTGCTTCCCGACTTCCAGGCTGCCGATGCGGTCCGCGCGGCCGACCGCCGCGGCGCCGTTTAATGTCAGCGCCGTCAGCGCCTCTTCGACCGAAAGCCCCATCTGCAGCACCGCGAGCGCAAAAAGCAGCGGCACCGAATCGCAGCAGCAGCTGCCGGGATTTAAGTCACTCGCGAGCGCCACCGCACAGCCGGCCTCCATCATCCTGCGCGCGGGCGCGTACGGCTCGCGCATACAAAACGCCGTTCCCGGCAGCAGCGTCGCGACGCAGGGGCTCTCCGCGAGCGCCTGGATCCCCTCGTCCGACACGCGCAAAAGGTGGTCGGCCGACACGGCGGGAAGCGCCGCCGCAAGTTCGGCGCCGCCCGACGGCGCGAGCTCGTCGGCGTGGAGCTTTGCTTGGAATCCCATCGCCTTGGCGCCCTCTAAAAGCCGCCGCGCCTGCGAAACCGAGAACACGCCCTCCTCGCAGAACACGTCGCAAAATTCCGCGAGGCCCTCTTTTTGGACTTTGGGCAATACGTCTTCGAGCATAAATGTGACGTAATCGTCCGCCCGGCCCGCGAATTCCTTGGGCACCGCGTGGGCGCCCAGATACGTCGGCACGACTTCGAGCGGGCCTTCGCGGTTTAACGTTTTCAAGACGCGCAATAGGTTTAATTCACATGAAAGGTCTAGCCCGTAGCCGCTTTTCCCCTCGACGGTCGTGACCCCCTGCGAAAGCATCCCGGAAAGCCGCGCGCGCCCCAATTGCAGCAGCGCCTCTTTCGATAACGCGCGCGTCGCCGCAACGGTGCTCTGGATGCCGCCGCCCGCCTTTAAAAGGTCGAGGTACTTCGCCCCCTGCAGCCGCAGCAGGAATTCCTTCTCCCGGTATCCGCCAAATAGGAAATGCGTGTGCGAATCGACAAAGCCCGGCACGGCACATTTCCCCGTGCCGTCAAAAATGACGCTGTCCGCTGTGGGCGGCGCGCTTTTGAGGACATCTTCGGTCGTGCCCACGGCCGCGATTTTCCCGTCTTCGAATAACAGCGCCGCGTCCGCGATTTCCGTGAGCTGTGCCATGTTGGCCCCTTTGCGGGCCGTCTTTCCTGTTGGCGTCGCGAGCTGTGACAAATGGACAAGGTAGGTCCTTTTCATGAAAACGCCCCCTTTTTTACGGCGCCTGCAGCCATAAAAGCCGCGGGTTTTGGGACACCTCCGGCAAAAGCGCCGCGCTGACTTCGAGCTTTCCCAAATGGAGTGTATCTTCGATGCGCACAATGCGCGGGTTGTGCCGGTCGATGCCGCGGCAGGCCTTCAGCGCGACCCGCACGGCCTCCTCCTCGTCTTTCGCGACGAGCGGGATTTTGACGTCGTCGATGCACTTGCATGCGACGGCGTTCGCGTACATCGACGAAAAGTCGAGCTTTCGGAACACTTCCCGCGTGATGACGTCGAAGGCGCCGACGCCGATGCCGTTGCCGTGCGACGCGTCCGTCAGGTCTAACAGCACCATGCGCCGGATCTTGGGGATCGGCAGCGGGTATTCGCCGCGCACGGAGCTGCGCCCGACGATGTTCGGGTCAAAGCCCGCGCCGGAAATATCCTTGCCCATCCGCCGCATGACGAGCACGTCGAGATCATCGAAAAACAGCCGCGGCATGAGCCCCATCGCCTGGCCCACGAGTTCCTTTTCCCGCGCAATCAGCGTTTCAGCCGGCACGGCCTCGATGGCGGCCGTCTCGTCGTACGCATTTTCGAGGATGGCAATCCCAAAGCCTATCGGCGCGCGCTTTAAAAGGAGCGCCGCGGCCTCTTCCAGGACGTCCGCGAAGCGTTCCGGCGGCTCCTCGTGGATGGCCGAACAGCCCACCTGGTTTCCAAGGCCGATCACCAGCATCTTGCAAAGGCCGCTTTGCAGCGCCCCCGAAAAGTCCGTGTGGAGTTTTATGCGATTGATGGGCACGATCAGGTCGGCGGAAAGCGCCGCTTTGTCAAAATAGACCGGTGTCCCGTCGTGCAGGCACCCGACCCGCCGGGATTCGACGGCGGTCACGACCGGCACGCCGAGTGCCTCCTCCGTCAGGCCGTAGCCCGAGAGAATCTCGCGCTGACCCGCCTCCGTGCCGCCGCCGTGGCTGCCCATCGCCGACACAAGGAACGGGAAAGCGCCGCGCTTTTGGAGCGCTGCGACGGCCGCCTGCACGATTTCAAACAGGTTCCGGATGCCGCGGCTCCCCACCGCGACGGCGATTTTCGCACCCGGGCGCACCCGCTGCGCGATGTCCGGGTCCTCCAGCGCACGGCGCACGGCTGCGGCCGGGTCCTCTAAACGGGGCCGCGCAAACGACTGCCGCACGGGATAGAGCTTTGGCAGCGGCCGCACCCGGTCCTCCTCCAACAGCAGCGGCATGTGAAATTCCCCCTTTTAATTCGTCAGCAGCAGTTCCTGGATCTGCATGCGCAAATCGACAAATTCCTTCGTCTCCTTTAAATCCGGCGTGCGGTGATACGGCAGATACACGGGGATTTCCATGCGCACGCGCCCGGGCCGCGCGCTCATCACGTAAATCTTTGTGGCCAAAAACACGGCCTCCTCGATGTCGTGCGTGACGAACGCAATCGTCGGCTTTTCCTTCTGCCAGATTTCGCGGATAAACAGCTGCATCTGCCCCTTCGTGATCGGGTCGAGCGCGCCGAACGGTTCATCCATCAACAAAAGTTCCGGCTTCGAAGCCAAGGCCCTTGCAATCGCGACGCGCTGCTTCATGCCGCCGGAAAGTTCTTTTGGATACGCCTTGCGGAACCGCTTGAGCCGCACGGTGTCTAAGTACTGATCGACAATCGCGTCCTGCTCTTCTTTTGGCAGCTTTTTCTCCTTTAACCCGTAGCGGATATTCTGCTCCACCGTCATCCACGGGAACAGCGTGTAGGACTGGAACACCATGCCGCGGTCCGGGCCGGGGCCCAAAACCGGGCGGTCCTTGATGATGATTTCGCCGCCGGTCGGGGTGTCGAGGCCCGCAAGCATGCGCAGAAGCGTCGATTTGCCGCAGCCGGACGTGCCCACGATGCAGACGAACTCATTTTCGAGCACCTCGAGCGAACAGTCCTTGAGCGCTGTGACGTCCGCCTTTTTCGTGTGGAACACCTTTTCGACATGGCTGGCCGTAATGATGCTTGTGGCAACCTTTGCCTCCAGGACCTCGCTGCGGTCTCCCTGCGGGGATGCCTTTTTCTTCAACGCAATTCCCTCCATCCTTCCTTCGGTTTCTGCGCCCTTACACGAGCACGTCTTCGCCCTGCTCCCCGGTACGCACGCGCACGGCGTTTTCGACCGGCAGGATAAACAGCTTCCCGTCGCCGGGGCATCCGTGGGAATTGGCCGAAAGCACCGCTTCGATTAAGCGGTCGACGTCCTCATCGCGCACGTAAATGTCGAGGAGCCGTTTGGCGACGAAATCGATGCCGACGGTCTCCGCGTCGCCGTCGCCCTCCGTCAATGCATAGACGACACGCTGCTTGCCGCGGCCGAGCACTTCCTTCGTGTAAAGCGCGTTAAAGCCGGCGGCGACGAGCGCCTCTTTCGTCTTAAAAAAACGGCTTGGGCGGATGACGATAAATGCCTCTTTCATTTTTTCGGCCCCCTTTACAGTTCTTCCTTGCCGGAACTGATCGTAAAGGCGCGCTCGACGTGACTGATAAAAATCTTGCCGTCGCCATACGCGCCCGTCTGGCCCGACTTTGCGGTTTTCAGCAGGATCGAGACGACTTCTTCTGCGCTCCCATCCTCCACAACGAGACACAACAGCTCCTTCGGGATCTCATCGTAGTACGCGTCGCCGACCTTTAATCCGCGCTGCTTGCCGCGGCCCAAAATGCTGATGCGCGTCACGGCGTTGTAGCCCTTCTGCGCGAGTTCCTCCAAAACAGCGGAAACCTTCTCGGGTCTTACGACCGCCTTAATCATTTTCATACGTTTCATCCTTTCTTGTTGTCGCATGCGGGGCGGCGCCCTTTAAAGCGTCTCGCCCGAAAACCAATGGGTCGGCGCCGGATTTAGGCGGATGTTTATCTGCTTGACTTCGGTAAATTCGTCAAAGCCGTAGGTGCCAAGCTCCCGCCCGATGCCGCTTTGCTTATAGCCGCCCCAAGGTGCCTCGTTGTAGACAGGACTAAACTCGTTAATCCACGTAATACCCGCGCGCAATTTGCGGATCACGCGCAGCGCCTTTGCGCCGTCGTTTGTAAAGACGCCGGCGGCTAGATCGTATGTCGTGTCGTTCGCGAGCGCGACGGCCTCTTGTTCCGTCGAGAATTTCTGCAGGCATAAAACAGGCCCGAAAATTTCCTCTTTGACAATCGTCATCTCCGGCGTGCAGTCGCCGAAAATCGTCGGCTCCACAAAATAGCCGTCCGAAAGATTCCCTTCGGTGGCCCTGCGGCCGCCGCACAGAAGGGTCGCGCCTTCCTGTTTTCCGATTTCAATGTAGTGTAAAACGGTTTCCATATGTGCTTTCGTGACGAGCGGCCCCATCGTCACCCCTTCGTCTAAGCCGTTGCCGAGCCGGATTTTCTTTGTCTCTGCGAGCAGCGCCTCGACGAAGCGGTCGTAAATGGTATCCTGCACCAATACGCGGGAACCGGCGGAACACACCTCGCCCTGGTTATAGAAAATGCCGAATGCCGCGTAGTCGACGGCCGTTTCGAAATCCGCGTCGTCAAAGATGACGACCGGCGACTTGCCGCCGAGCTCTAAGCAAATGCCCTTCATATTTTCGGACGCGGCGCACATCACGGAGCGTCCCGCCTCAATGCTGCCCGTAAATGCGACCTTTTCGACGTCCGGATTGCGCGCGAGCTCATCGCCGACATCCGAACCGCTCCCCAACACGAGGTTGACAACCCCTTTCGGGAACCCCGCGTGCGCTAACATCTCCACCATCAAAACAGCGGAGAGCGGCGTCGCGCTCGCCGGTTTTAAGACGACGGTATTCCCCGCCGCCAGGGCCGGTGCGAGCTTCCAGATTGCCAGGGAAATCGGGAAATTCCACGCGACAATCAAGCCCACCACGCCGATCGGCTCGCGCACGGTCATTGCCTGCACATTCGGGTCCGGCATCGCATACGTCTGCCCGGAGGGTTTCGTGCAAAGGCCCGCGTAATAGCGCACACACGCCGCGCTGTCCTGTACGTCGCATTTCGATTCTAAAAGCGATTTGCCGTTATTCATCGTCTCGACCCGCGCGAGCTCCTCGATACGCGCCTCCATTTCGTCGGCAAAACGCAGAAGCATCGCCGCACGGTCAGACGCCGAGCTGTTCTGCCAGCCGTCCTCGTAGAAGGCGCGCTTCGCGGCCGCGACAGCCGCGCGCACATCCTCACGGCTGCCCTTCGCCACAACGGCCAGGGGCTTTCCCGTGGCGGGATTCTGCACGGTATACGTCTGCCCCGTCGAAGAAAGGACCCATTCCCCGTCGATATACATCTTCCGGACCCCGTCCAACACGGCCTTACCCCTCCTTTTTCGCGTACAGGATGCGCGCATCCGCCGTCAAAATCTTGTCTTCAAACACAAACACCGGGTTTAAGTCCGCCTCCTGGATGCCGGGCTCTAAAAACGGCAGCTGGGAAAACGCGGCAATCGCGTTTGCGAGTGCGTCGAGATCCGCCGGCGCCTCGCCGCGTATGCCCTGTAAAATGCGGTAGGACTGGATGCTTTGGATCATCTCCATTGCCTGCGGTACGCTGACCGGCGCGACGCGGAACACGACGTCTTTTAACGCCTCCGTGTAAACGCCGCCCAAACCGAACGCCACAACCGGCCCAAACATCGGGTCGCGCGTCAGGCCCAAAATGACTTCCCTGCCGCCTTTAAGCATCGGATAGAGCACCGCGCCCTGAAAATCGCGCCCTTCGGCAATTTTTTCGAGATGCCAAAACGCTTCTTTTGCCTTCTCTTCGCTGTCGATATGGAGCACGACGCCGCCGACGTCAGATTTATGCAAAATCTGCGGCGACACGACCTTCATGACAACCGGGAACCCCAATGCCCTCGCGCCCGCGGCCGCCTCTTCGGCGGAATGTACAAACCGGTGCGGCGGCACCGGGATGCCGTTTCTGCCGAGCAGGTCCATCGCCTCCGGCTCAAGCAGCGGCCCTTCCGGCTGCGGCACTCCCGCCGGGGCGGCGGGCGCGGCGAGGGGTTCCCCGTCCCGCTTCCACGCCTCATACGCGGCCATGCGTGCAAACGTCTCCACTGCCCGCTCGCCGGACTCGAAGAGCGGGATGCCCTGCGCTTCGAGCGCCTGCCGCGCGTCCGCAAGGTCTGCGCCGACCATCAGCACGGCTGCCAGCGGCTTTTTCGTCTCTTTCGCTGCCGCCGCAATCCCTTCGGCAATGGGCACAGCTTTTAAATACGGCGTGCCGATGTACAGTGCCAATCCCGCGTCGTACTGCGGCAGCGCTGTACACAGGGATTTCTGATACTGCTCGCCCGTGCCCTCCACGGTCAGATCAATCGGGTTTTTCACGCCCGCAAACGCGGGCAGGAACGTATAAAGTGCGTCCTTGAGGGCCGGCGCGGGCTCGGGCAGGGAAAGCCCCTCTTTTTCCGAACGGTCCATCGCCATGACACCCGGACCGCCCGAGTTCGTGACAATCAAAAGCCGGCGCCCCTCCACCGGCGGCAGCAGCGAGAAACCCTTACACACGTCGAACAGCTCTTCGAGCGTATCCACGCGCACCGCGCCACACTGTTTGAGGGCCGCGTCAAACACCGCGTCCGCACCGGCCATCGCACCCGTGTGCGACAACGCCGCGCGCTGGCCGGCCTGGCTGCGGCCGGATTTGACAACGACAACCGGTTTTTTCTTCGTCAGGCGCGAAAGCGCCTCCATAAACGCCCGGCCGTCCCCGATCGACTCGAGGTACAGCGCGACGACCTTCGTCTCGTCGTCATCCCGCATCCATTCGAGGAATTCCATCATGTTTAAGTCCAGCCCATTGCCGAAACTCAAAAACTTCGAGACGCCGACGCCCTGCTCCCCCGCCATCGCCATCAGTGCACCGCCGACGGCGCCGCTCTGGGAGATCACCGCCATCGAACCCTTCGGCGGCCGCGTCTCAAGCGTCGCCAAGAGGTTCGCGTGCGTGTTGATAACGCCCGCGCAGTTCGGTCCGACGAAGCGGATGCCATAGCGCCGCGCCACTTCCAAAATCTCCTGTTCCCCTTTTTGATTGCCCGCCTCGGAAAACCCCGACGTGATGATCGCCGCCGCCTTGACGCCGGCCTTGCCGCAGTCTTCCAGCACGTCCTTCACCGTTGCCGCCGGCGAAACCACGACGGCCAGGCTCACCGGTCCGTCGATCTCCTGCACCGACCGGTATCCCGGCGCGCTGCCGACCGCCTTGCCCTTCGGGTTCACCGCGTAGAGGTGGGGGCAGCCGCCTTCCTCCAAGCGCCCGAGGATCACGGACGCGAGCTTCCCCGGCGTCGCGGAGCCGATGACGGCCACACCCTTCGGGTAAAATAAATCCTCGTAGACCATGTTCTGCCGCCTCCCGTCTTACAGCGCTGTTCGAACCGGGGCCTTTAAGCCCTCTTCAAACGCAAAGCGGTTCGCCTGCACGCCCTTCGGCCATTTTTCCTCCATGACACCGAGGAGTTCCTGCGCGGTGAAGACGTTTGACAGCGTTGTCGAAGCCATCAGCCCGCCGAGCACGTAAATGTTGTCGCGCACGGGGCTCCCCTGATAAACCGGAAGGCTTTCGGCCGATAGGCAGTGCACGTGCGCGCCGGCCTTTTCGAGTTCGCCCCAGACTTCCGAAAGCGACGGGTACGGCGCTTTCCCGAGCATGACGGCCGCCGGCAGCCAGCGGTTTTCATACAAAAAGCAGTCGCCGCCCGCCTTCAAATAGCGCGCGCCCTTGAGCGATTCGGAGAGCTCCATCGCGATGAGCAAATCCGCGCCGCCTTCCGGGATGTCGGGCCCCACGCCGGTCTCGCCGAAACGCAGCTGCGCTTTGACGAAGCCGCCGCGCTGCGCCATGCCCTTCGTCGGGTAATAATTGACAGGCAGCCCCTTTTTAAACGCGGCCGTTGTCAGGATATCCGCGATCGTCAAAACGCCCTGGCCGCCGACCCCGGTAATATAGATATCGTACTTCATGCTTCTTGGCCCTCCTTGACAAGCGCTCCAAATTTACAAATCTGCGTGCAGATGCCGCAGCCGTTGCACTGGGTGGAATCGAGCAGGATCTCCCCGTCCGCAAAGCTCAAAGCCGGGCAGCCCGTGACCTGGATACACTGCTTGCAGCGCGTGCACGCCTCCGCCTTCAAATGTACCGGCGTGTAGCGCACCTTGCGGCGCGCGGCCTCAATCGCGCATTCACGGCGCGCGAGCACGACACTCACGCCTTCGTACTGCATGGAGTCGGCCACCGCCTGCGTCATCTGCGTTAAGTCATACGGGTCGACAATGTGGAAATCTTCCACACCCATGCCGCGCACGACGCCTGCCAGATCAATCTGCTGCCAATCGAACAGCTGCGCTTCTTGGATTGTGCCCGGGTTTACCTGCATACCCGTCATCGAGGTCCAGCCGTTGTCCATGATGATGACCGTGAGGTTTATGTGGTGCTGCAAGGCGTTTACAAGCCCCGGCATCCCGGCGTGGAAGAACGTCGAGTCGCCGATCGTCGCGACGACCGGATTTTTCGTGCCGGCGTAGACGATGCCCTGCGCCAGCGGGATGCTCGCGCCCATCGAGACCTCCGTCCACAGCGCGTGGAACGGCGGCGTTGTGCCGAGGATCGTGCAGCCGATGTCGCCGGTCACCATGACCTCTTCCTTCTTCATGCCGAGCTTTCGGATCGCCTGCTGGATCGAGATGTACGTGCCGCGGTGCGGGCAGCCGGCACAGACCGTGATCGGCCGCGCAGCGCAATGGCCCTCCGCGGTGACCATGCGGTGCTTGAGCGTTTCGGGGACTTCCACCCCCAGGAGCTTACACAGCCCAAAAACCAGGTGCGCCGCGTCGTAGTAGCCGACGCGCTCGTAGGTGCCGTCGTTTTTGCCGAGGATCGGCACCTGCACGCCCGCCTTGTAGGCGTCTAAATACGCGCGGTTTTCGACGTACGGCTCGAGCTCCTCGGCCACGAGGATTTTCCCGCAGTGCTTAAGCAGCGCCGTGAGCTCCGCGTCGGGATACGGGCAGGAGGTCTTCACATGCAGCACCGAAAGGCCATTTAGGTCGATTCCCGCATCTTCGAGCATAGCCATTGCCTCCGCGACGTAGCTGTTGACGACGCCGACGGCCACGAGCCCAGGCCCGCCTTCCGCCTTCCAATCAATCGCATTCAGACCCTTCCCCGCAATTTCCGTCTGCGCCTTCTCCAGGCGTGCGATCAGGCTCTTGTGCTGGTTCATGCAGATTGCGGCGCCGGCCTTCGTGTAGCGCTCCATGTTGTGTTCGAACAACGGGTGCCCCTCTTCCGGCAGCGCGCGTGCCTCCACGTCGACGATACCGTGCGACTGCGAAAGGCTCGTCACCGAGCGCAGAAATACCGGCGAATGGATCGCCTCGGAGAGCTCAAACGCATACTTTGTCAGGTCATACGCCTCCTGAAGCGAGGCGGGCTCGAGCACCGGCATATCCGTCATCACCGCAAACCCGCGCGTATCCTGCTCGGCCATGCCGGCGCTGACCCCGGGGTCATCGACGACGTAGACGACAAGCGCGCCGTCACAGCCGGAGTACGCGATGCTGATAAGGGAATCGTACGCCACGTTGACGCCCGTCATCTTCATCGTGCACATCGTGCGGTATCCCATCAAAGCGCCGCCGGCCGCCACCTCAAACGCGACCTTTTCATTTGCGCTCCATTCGACGTTCGTACCCGGCAGGTCCATTTTGAGCAATGCTTCGATCGTCTCCGTCGAGGGTGTGCCCGGATACCCGGAAACCGTCTTGACGCCGGCGGCCAAGGCACCATATGCCACCGCTTCGTTTCCGCTGATTAATTTCTTTGCCATGTTCTTTCCTCCTTGGGTCTTTTGCGCGTCAACCCGCAACAAGGTCTGCGCCTGGGATCTGTTTGAGCACACGGACGGCATTTTCGGCGGCCCGGCGCTGCAGGGCATCCAACGCTTCCTGCGAATCGTAGGAAATGTGCGGCGTCACGAAGATGCCCTTCGTGTGGAGCACGGGGTCATCCAAAGCGGGCGGCTCGGTTTTCAGCACATCTAAAATCGCACCGGAAAGCTTCCCGGCCTTTACGGCTTCACACAGCGCGGCCTGGTCTAAAACGCCGCCGCGTGCGGTATTCAGAAGCCACGCGCCGGGCTTCATCTTGGAAAGGCGCGTCTGGTCCAAAAACCGTTCCGTTTCGGCGGAATACCGCAGATGCAGGCTCACAAAATCGGCCGTGGAAAGCCCTTCCTCGAGGGAAACGGCCTTCGCGCCGCTCGCCGCCGCGCGTTCGGGGGTCAGCGTCGGGCTCCACGCCAGTACCCGGACCCCCACCGCCGCGGCCTTTTTCGCGACCGCTGCGCCGATGCGCCCGAAGCCCACCAAAAATAGCGTAAGGCTCGAAAGCCTGTGCGGCGTTTCCCGGAACACCTGCGCGCCCCAGAGCCCCTGTCCGATGGCCGTTTCAAAGCCAAAGACCGGCTTTTTGACCGCGTACAGCGCCGAAAGCACGTAATCGGCGATGTCTTCGTCGCAATACCCCGGCACATACCCGACGGCAATGCCCTTTTCTGTCGCGGCCGCTGTGTCGATGTTGTTGTAGCCCGTTCCATAATTTGAAAGGATCTGACAGTTTTCAAATCTTTCGATCGCCGCCCGGTCCATCGGCACATCGATCTGGCACAGCACGGCATCCGCCCGGCAGCCGAAGTCTTTTAAATCTTCCCGGAAGGAATCCGGTGTCGAATAGCGCACCGTATAGTCCGCAAAGGCCTGCGCGAACACTGCGTTTTCGATGTCGTAATTCGGCCATTCGCTGTCGATAATCCAAATACGTGGTTTCATCTGATCGTTCCTCTCCTATTTTCATCGAGAACGGCTGTCCCGCCGCCCCTTACGCGCCGAGCTCTTCCTGCTCGAGCTTTAGGCTCTCCTCGTAGATCAATTCGTTGATGTGCCGCTTGTAATCGAGGAACGCGGGGTCGCTTTTGATGTAAAAATCGCGGTCGCGCGGCAGGTCGACGTCGATGACCTCCTTGACGGAGCCGGGACGCGCGCGCATCACGACGATGCGGTCGGCCATAAAGATGGCCTCCTCGATGTCGTGTGTGACCATGACAATCGTCTTCGGGTACTGCCGCCAGACGTCGAGCGTCAATTCCTGCATATGGCTGCGCGTCTGCGTGTCCAGCGCGCCGAACGGCTCGTCGAGCAGCAGGCTCTCGGGGTTTGCGGCGAGCGCCCGCGCAATCGCGACGCGCTGCTTCATGCCGCCGGAAAGCTCCTTCGGATACGCGTCCGCGAAGCCGTCGAGCCCGACGACATTTAGGTATTTCCGCGCGGTTTCGGCGCGCGCTGCTTTCTCCATTTTCTGCTGCTTTAACCCGTATTCGACGTTTTTCTGCACGGTCATCCACGGGAACAGCGTGTATGCCTGGAACACCATGCCGCGGTCTTTGCCCGGGCCCGTAATCGGCACGCCATGGGAGAGGATCTGCCCCGTCGTGGGCGCTGTAAAGCCCGCAAGCATGCGCAGAAGCGTCGATTTTCCGCAGCCGGACGTGCCCAGAATCGCGACGAACTCATTTTGATAGATCTCCAGGCTCACCGGGTCGAGCGCCTGCAGCGTGCCCTTGCGCATGGGAAACTGCTTTGTGACATTTTCGATTTGATAATGGACGGATGCTGCCATAAAAGCCGCTCCTTTCGAAACTTATTTCCAGCGGAACAGAAGCTTGTCGAGCAATTTAAACAGGCAGTCGAACACAAGCCCCAGCAGACCGATTGCCAACAGCCCCACAAAAATATTCCCGACGACCATCATGCGCTCCGATTGGATCATCATATACCCGATGCCCGACGACGCGCCGACCATTTCGGCGACGACAACGTACGTCCAAGCCCAGCCGAGAATCATACGCAGCGAGTCGAGGATATACGGCAAACTCGCCGGCAAGATCACCTTCCACAGCACAAGCGACCGCTTCGTACCGAGCGTGTAGGAGACCTCCACGAGGTCGTGCGGCACCTTCTGCGTGTCAACCGCCACCATCAAAATCAGCTGCGGCAGGCTGCCCATGATGATGATCGCGATCTTTTCCGACTCATCGATGCCAATCCACAGGATAAACAGCGGGATAAACGCCGTCGCCGGCAGGTAGCGGATAAACGACATCAACGGCTCAATCAGGGCATTCACCGGCGCATACGCCCCCACCAAAAGCCCGAGCGGCACCGCCACAACGGCCGAGATCAAAAAGCCCATCAGCACGCGGTACGTCGAGATCTTGATGTCCTCGACAAAATCCTGCTCGGTGAACAGCTCGATGGCCGACTGCACGGTCGACTGCGGCGTCGGCATGAAGTCCGCGTTGACGATGCCGAGGTTTGTAATCAACGCCCACACGGCAAACACGGCCGCAAACGACGCCACCGCCAGAAGCAGATACACGTTGCGCGACAGCTTCCCCTGCGGCGCGAGCGCGCTCGTTGTAGCGTCTACCCTTTTCTTTGGTTGTTTCATATGGTATCCTCCATTCCAGTAACGCAAAGCGGCGCGAAAGCAGGGATCGCTTGCGGCGCCGCTTTGCAGGGAGCTTTTTGGAAAACGTTACGCTGCGCTTGCTGCCGCGCTGCTTTCCGATGTTGTGCTGGAAACGCCGCCGTCCGCTTCCACAACGGCTTCCAGATAGCTCGGGTCTACGATCTGGCTTGCATCGACGTTTTCATCCATCAGCCCGATCTTCACCCACAGGTCTGCGGCTTTCTGGACGTTTTCTTCCATCTGGCCGCCGCACAGGTATTCATTGGCGTAAGCCTCGTCGTAGTAACGGATGGTCTTTAACTGCTCTTCAAAGGCTTCCGTCGTCATGCCCTGGCTCTTGGCCATGATCGGGTTTGCGTCGTCTGGGTTTTCCTTCGCGTATTCGACCGCGTCAAACCAGGCGCGGATCAAAGCCTTGACGGCTTCCGGATACTGTTCGGCGTAGTCGGCGCGCACCTGCAAAGCGTCGGTAATCACGCCCGGATAGTCCGCGCTCGAATAGAGCACCTTGCCGAAATCCGTCTCGCGCGCGTTGCTCAGCCACGGCTCCCACGTGACGGCCGCGTCCACCTGGCCGCCGACAAACGCCGCGCCCGCGTCGCCCGCGGTCATGTTCTTGATGTCGAAGTCATCCATCGACAGGCCCGCCTCGTCTAAAATTGTGTTAAACCAGTAAAGCGACGCGCCGCCCGTCGTGTCGAGCGCGATGGTCTTGCCCTTTAAGTCCTCGAGGGAATTGTACTCGTTCTTGCAGACGAGGCCGTCGCCGCCGTTCGAGTCGCAAAGCGGCAGGATCTGCTTCATCTCGACGCCGGAAGCCACCGTCATCACGCCGGTGTCCTGCGTCTGCGCCAAAACCTGGCCTTGATTTGCTTTGACAGCCGCATTGCGGTCGCCGGAGCTTTCAATCACGCTGATTTCTACATTGGGCAGGCCCTCCTGCTCAAAGAAGCCCTTTTCCAACGCCAAGTGCAGCGGCGCATAGCCAATCCACGTGGAGCAGAGGATTACGGTGCTGTCGGGCATCGCCGTGTTTTCCGTCTGCGCCGCACTTGCTGCCGTACTGCCCGCTTCACTTGCCGCGGTGCTCGCGGCCGAACCCGTGTCCGTGCTGCAGCCCGCCGCCGCAAACGCGGTGCCGGCCATTACCAGTGCCAACAAAGCTGCCAATGTCTTTCTGCCTTTCATTTGGAACACTCCTTCCTGATGGGGAATCCCCCATAAACCCTCTCGTTGTGTTTTGCAGTGAAAGTAAAATTCTATAAAGAAAAGGCGCTTTCCCGAATCCCGCGCCGCCCCAAAAGAGGCTCGGCGGGGTTCGGAAAGCGCCTTTGCTTTCTCGAGCCCAGTATCAATTGTCCTATTCAATCGAGCTTTGTCACCGTCTGCGCATCCGCATCGACGCACAGCCGGTCGCCGTTTTTCACCTCGCTGAAAAATGCGGGGTCCACCTTGTCGACGACCGGATACTCCAAAATGATCGCGCTCGCGACAAGCGTCGTGTCGGGCGCCTGCAAAATCAGCGCCTTCGGGCCGTTGCCGGTCATCTTCAGCTGGAACATGCCGTCCGCCTGCACGACAGAACTCGCCTTGCCGTAGGGCAGCACGAGGATTTTCCCCGTAATGCACTGCCCCGACAGGCTGTGGTGCGGTTCGATGAAGACGCCGGTCTTCGGGTCGACGAGATAAAAATTCACCGGGTCCTCCGAAAAGAGGACTTCGCCCTCGCCCTTGCCCTCGGCGATCTTATGGCAGTGGTACGTCTTCATGCAATCTCCCCCTTTAATGCTGCTTCCACGGATTTTTCAAGGCTCGTCACGACGAACTGCATCTGGCGGCGTTTCGTATAATACGCGCATTTGGGTGAATCCGTCACGCCCTTTTTGCCGTACAAAAACCGCCAGCACGGCTGGTCCATGCACGTCTGGTCCGTCAATTCGCCGCCCGCCGCGTGCAGGATTTCGAGGAATCCCATCTTTTCGGCCAAGTCCTTCGTCGCCGTCGAGCACATGATATAAAGCGGCACGGCGAGCTTCTGGCCCTTTACAAGCTGTACGACGTCGTGAATCTGCCGGATGGAAAAATGCGGGCAGCCGTATAAGGCAAAGTCGATTTTCCCCTTCGGGTCGGACAAGCGCTCCTGCATTTCGGCGAGGTCGTCATCGGTGACCGTCACGACCTGCGTGGGCTTTTGCCCCTGGAACGCGTCTTCATACGTCTGCGCCTCCGGCGTAACGCCTAAAATGTGGTAAATCGCAACGTTCCCGGCCGTATTGAGCTCGGCACCCAAATTCATCAGCGCCTCCGGTGTCGGGCGGGAAAGCCCCTCGAACACGGGGATCTGAAAGCCGATTTTTTCCGGCACCACGTAGCCGAGCATCTGGTAGGCAAAGTCGTCGTGCATGTCGGCCTTGACTTCGACGAGCGCCTGCCCGCGGCGGTTTTCTTTGATTAAGTACCCGTAGTACGGCGTCACCCCCGTGACCGCCGCGCACAAAGCGCTTTGCGCGGCTTCGCGGTTGGAACGCGCGCCGTAAACGGAATTGACGTAAGGCGTCGCACTCGATTCGGAATAGGCGGTAATCTCACCGAAAAAGGGGATGTTCTGCTGCAGATACGGCGTGCAGCTGTACGTCAGCGTTGCGCCGATTGCCTGATACGCCGCGCGGGTACGCTGCATCTGTTCAATATCCTCTGCGGTCATCTCACCGGTCAGCTTTTCGAACAGCTCAATGTTAAACCCCGGATTGACGGTCGGCGAAACCTTGCAGTGTGCGCCGCCGCGCACGAGCTTTTCGACAAACCACAGGTCCGCCTCCTGGTTGCTCAGCGCCACATGCGTGCGTGTGACCGGCACCATATACGGTGCATCATACGCTTCGCCGACGGCCACCAGCACCTTCATCGCGAGCTGCACGCCTTCGCCGTATGCGCCGTCGAGCATCTTTTGCTCTTCCTGTGTCAATTTCATTGCACACCCTCCTTTTCCCCGCCGCCTTTTGCTGCCGTTAGGGCTCTTTATAATAGAGCCCCGACTCGATTTCTTCGAGCCGATCCAGCCGCGCCTTCAAATGCCTGCTCTCCTTGGCGAGGTCCCGGATGAGCAGATTCACAAACAGGATCGGCGCACTGTAAATGTCAAAAATCGAATGAACCGTCGTCGGGATTCGCAGAAACCCCGCAGAAAGCCCTTCCATGTACGGGAAATTGACATCCGTCAAAAATCCCACGTCAAACCCCTTTGCCCGCAGCGAACGCAGCTTATCGAGCAGGACATTCGCATAGCGCGGAAACACAAAGCCCAAAAAGTACGTCTCCTTCGGGTCCAAAAGCTCCAGCGTATCCCACTGCGGGTCGCCCGGCATCACCGACTCCACGCCGCTGCGGATTTTATTAAATAGATAAAACGTGTACGGCAGGAGTGTGGCCGACATGCGCGCGGAAAGCAGCACGAGCGTTTTCGCCTTGGAAAGCTTCTGTTTCAGCTGCGCATATTCCGGCGTCTGCAAAATCCGCCCGACCGCGTCGATATTCGCGTGTTCGGTCTTTAAGATCTCCTCCACGCCGTCCGGCTGTTCGGTCGTATAGCGCAGCCGCTCGGGCAGTGTGAGTTCCTTGCTCACACACTCGCGCAGGTAATGCAGGAAATCGTTATAGCCGCGAAACGCCAGATTGATGCAGAACCGCGACACGCTGCCCTGGCTGACCCCCACCGCACCGGCGAGCTGGCCGGCCGTCATAAAGATGACCTGCATGTAATGCGCGCCCACATACGCCGCGAGTTTCTCGTTCGTCTTCGAAAGGCCCGCCGCGCGGCGCATGCGCCCCAAAAGGGCCGCCAATTCCCGGTTTGCCGGCTGTGGCGCCGGATCGTTTCTGTATATGTGTATGGCTTGTTCCATCCGTGTTTTCTCCTTTCGCCGCCGTATCGCTTTTCTGCTCTCCGTACGGCGCGTGCATCCCCCCTTTCGCGGCGTCCCAGGCGCCCTCGGTGTGTAAGCAAACCCCCGCGCAGTCGCCCTTGACTGCCCACGAACGAAGAATACAATCATTTATTTTTCGAAGAATAAATGATGAAAGCATTCATATCGTGGTAAAAAAGAGGCCCTTGCGTTGACTTCCGTCTTGCAAGGACCTCGTCGTCCCTATTCTGTTCCTGTGTTTGGCAGTATGATACCGCAGCGGGCGCGGTTTGTCAATCCCTTTTTTGTGATTTGGTGTATCCTCCTGTTTTCCTGCCCATTGTCTTCTATTTTTCGGACATTTCATAGCACTTGTCCCGCAAATCCGCAAACCGGCGCCGGGCCGCGGCAAAAGGGCGTTTCCGTGCAATTTTGCAAGTTCCTTTTGAAAATCCTGCAAAATAAAAGCCTTTCCCGACTTTTTTTGCCCGTCCTATAAAGGAAAAGCGGCCCGCAAATTTGTGCCGCAAAAGCCTTGACACACCGGCCGCGGCGTGCTATGATGCTGCCAACCCCCACAGATTTTGTCTCTGTGTTTCCCCTGCGCCGGGCCGCGGCTTTGGCGTATCCGGTAAAGAAAAAGACAAAGGCGTTTTGGCTGCCGTTTTGGCACCAAAACGCCTTTTTCTTTGCCGCCCCGGTTTTCTGTGTTTTCAAAACACATTTGGAAAGAGGGTATGGGCATGACATTGCGTGTAAACCGGGAACGCCTCGGGCAAAACCTTGAGGCGCTCTCGCAAATTGGGAAAAGCCCGCGCGGCGGCATCAACCGCGCGCTGGGAAGCGAGGCCGAACGCGAGGCGCGCCGGTGGCTGTGCGGCTATTGGAAAACCCACCTGCACAAAACGGCCGCCCCCGACGCGGCCGCAAATCTGTGGGTTGTGCGGCCTGGAAATGCCTGCAAAGCGAAGATCGCGTTCGGCTCCCACCACGACACGGTGACGGAAGGCGGCAAATTTGACGGCGCGCTCGGCGTGCTGCTCGCGACGGAAATTTTAGAAACGCTCGAAGAGACGCACACGCCGACGCGTCACCCATTTGCGCTCGTCTCGTTTACGGGCGAGGAACCGAACCCGTTCCACGTCTCAACGCTCGGCAGCAAGGTCCTAAGCGGCCGGCTGCACCGCGCGGACTTAGAGCACCTCGAAAATGAACAGACGCACGCGCCGTTTTCCGAGACACTCGCGGCTTTGGGCGGCGATTTGCAGAAAATCGACGAGGCGCTGCTATCCCCCGCCGATGTCTGCGCATTTCTCGAGTGCCACATCGAGCAGGGGCGGCGCCTTCTGGACAAAAACCTGCCGCTCGCGGCGGTCGGGAAAATCACGGGCATCTACCGCGAGGACATCACGGTGCACGGCGAGGCAAACCACGCCGGCACCACCGTGATGCGCGACCGCCACGACGCGCTCCTAGCCGCCTGCGCGCTCAACCTCGCGTTCGAGCGCGCGCTGCGGGCGGTGGACCGCGACGACGTGACCGGCACGGTCGGGCAGCTTTTGGTCTTCCCGAATTCCGTGAACATCATCCCCGGCGCCGTCGTGCTCACGCTTGAAATCCGCACGTGCGACGAGGCCATTTTGGAAACCCTGCGCGAGGCCGTCACCCGCGCGGCCGCGGCCATCGAGGCGCAGCGCGGCGTCCAAATCGAGCGGCAAGTAAACTTAAACCAGGCGCCCGCGCCGATGTCGCCCGTTTTGCAGGACGCGCTTTTGCAGGCGTTTTCGGACCTCGGCCAGCCGCCGTGCACCCTGACGTCGATGGCCGGCCACGACGCCGCGAACGTCGCCCGCCGCACGCGGGCCGGCATGCTGTTCGTGCGCAGCAACGGCAAAAGCCACTGCGCCGGCGAGGACGCCTCCCTCGACGACATCGAGCTGGCCGGCAACGCGATGCTTCAGGCGCTTTTGCGCTTAGACCAGGAATTGGAGTGAACCATATGGAACTGTATCTGCCAGATTTTGCCTATCAAAATGGTGCCATCGAAAAGGGTACGGCCGTCGCCGTTGAAAACGGGCGCATCGTCGAAACCGGCCCTGCGGAGGCCCTGCGCGAAAAATACCCATCCGCGGAGAAAAAGGATTGGGCGGGGCTTGTGCTCGTGCCGGGCACCGTCAACGCGCACAACCACTGCTTCCAGAGCCTTCTGCGCGGCATTGCGACGGACCGGCCGTTCCTGGAATGGCGCGACGAGGCATTGTACCGCTACTCCCAGCGCTTTTCGCCCGAGGATATCTATACGGGCGCCCTGTTCGCGTTCGGGGAAATGCTCAAGTGCGGCGTCACGACCGTGTGCGACTTCTTCTACCTGCACAATTTTGGCACGGAAAGCGACGAACAGATCCTCCGCGCCGCGCACGACCTCGGCATCCGCTTGGTACTCGCGCGCACGATGTACGACTGGACCGGCGCGCCCGCGGGCTATGTGGAAACTATCGAGGACGCCGTCGAAAATACGCGCGCATTGGCCAAGAAATACAACGGCAGCGGCATGGCGACCGTGCTGCCCGCGCCCCACAGCCTGCACGCGGCGTCTTTGGACATGGTGCGCGCGGGCCACGCACTCGCAAAAGAGCTCGACACGTGCTTTCACATCCACGTGGCCGAGGAGCCGTTTGAGGTCGAACAGGTCAAACGGGAATACGGCGGCCTGACCCCGCTCGAGGTGCTCGACAAAGCCGGCGTACTCGACGCGCGCACGGTGATCGTCCACGGCGTGTGGCTCCAAAAAAGCGAGATCGAACGCCTGGGCGCGGCCGGCGGCAAGCTCGCCTACTGCCCGTCGAGCAACATGTTTTTGGCCGACGGCATCACGGACATCCCCGCGATGCGCAAGGCCGGCGTGTTAATCGGCCTCGGCTCCGACGGCGCGTGCAGCAACAACCGCATCAGCGTCTTCGAGGAAATGCGCATGGCAGCCCTGCTGCAGAAGGCGAACACGTGCGACGCGCTGTGCCTGACGTACAAAGATGCGTTCGCGATGGGCACGGAAAACGGCGGGGAACTTTTGGGGCTGCCCGTCGGGAAATTGGAAGCGGGCTATTTTGCGGATTTTGTCGGCGTGCGGCTTTCCGACCTCTCGATGCAGCCCGTCTCCCCGTCGGGCGAGCAGATCCTGCCGAACCTTGTCTACGCGATGCAGCCGACGGCGATTGCGCACGTCGTCGTCAACGGCCGGCAGGTCGTCGAAAACGGCGCGCTTTTGACGGTATCCGAGCAAAAACTGGTAAGCGAGATTGCCCGCACGATGGCGCACCTTCGCGGTGAAGCGTGAAAGGGGGACATCGATTCATGCCGTCTTTCTCCCTTTCCGGCAAGACCGCGCTCGTCACCGGCGGCGGCTCCGGCCTCGGGCGCGGCTACTGCCGGACGCTCGCCAAAGCCGGCGCCCGCGTCGCGTGTGCGGGGCGGCATTTAGAACCGCTGCAGGCGGCCGCCGCCGAGATCGAACAGGCGGGCGGCGAGGCGCTGTGCATCCGCTGTGACGTGACAAATCCTGCAAACGCGCAGGCTGCCGTCAAAGCCGTCGAGGCGAAATGGGGCGTGCTCGATATCCTCGTCAACAACGCCGGCGCGGAGAGTCCCGCGGATTTTTTAGAAGTCACGCCCGCACAGTTTGATAAAATCCTTGCGGTCAATCTGCGCGGCGCGTTCTTCATGGCACAGGCTGCCGCGCGCGCGATGGTCCCGCGAAAAAGCGGGAAACTCATAAACATCGCCTCCTTGGGTTCGTTTCTCGGCCTGCGCGGCTCGTCGGCCTACTGCTGCTCGAAGGGCGGCGTCGCACAGATGACGAAGGCGCTGGCCTTGGAACTCGCCCCCTGCGGCATCCAGGTCAACGCGCTCGCGCCCGGCTATTTTGAAACGCCGATGACCGAACCGTTCCTGCGCGACGCGCGCCACGGTGCGTGGATCCGCTCGCGCATCCCGCTCGGGCGCACCGGCACGGACGAAGACCTCGCGGGGCCGCTGGTGTTTCTCGCGTCTTCGGCCTCGGATTATGTGACGGGCCAGATCCTCGCCGTCGATGGCGGATGGCTCGCCGGCTGACGCATTCTCTCCGGTACCGAACCGCTTGCAAAATTCATGCATAGAAAATAAAAAGAACATGGAAAAGGAGTGTTTCGATATGTATGTCCTCAAAGACGCCACCAAGCGCACCTTCGCGCGCGACGCGAAGACCGAACAGACGGTCCGCGGCATTTTGGAAAATGTCCGGAAAAACGGCGACGCCGAACTGCGCGCGCTGAGCCTGCAGTTTGACCACCTCGAGCTGCCCTATCTGCGCGTGCCGCACGAAGAGATCCGCGCGGCCTACGATAAGGTTGCGCCGGAAACGGTCGAGGCCCTGCGCAAGGCCGCCGAGCAGATCACGTTTTATGCCGAGCAGCAGCTCGCGTGCCTAAAGCCCTTGGACGTCGCAAGCCCGATTCCCGGCGTGCGGCTCGGCCACCGGCTGCTGCCCGTCGAGGCCGCCGGCGCGTACGTGCCCGGCGGGCGCTATCCGCTGCCGAGCACGGCGCTGATGCTCGCGATCCCGGCGCGCGTGGCGGGGGTCAAGCGCATCGCGGCGTGCAGCCCGCCATCGCGCCAATACGGCACGATTCATCCGGCCGTTCTCGTCGCAATGGACATTGCCGGCGTGACGGAGGCCTACTGCGTCGGCGGCGCACAGGCCGTCGCGGCGCTCGCCTACGGCACCGAGACGATCCCGGCCGTCGACCTGATCGTCGGCCCGGGCAACCGCTTCGTCACGGAGGCAAAGCGCCAGGTCCTGGGCGATGTCGGCATCGACAGCCTTGCGGGCCCCAGCGAAGTGCTGATCCTCGCCGACGAAACGGCGCAGCCGGACTTCGTCGCGATTGACCTTCTGGCCCAAAGCGAGCACGACCCGAACGCGCGCGCGACGCTCGTCACGCCGAGTGAAGCGCTCGGCCGTGCCGTTTTGGAGCGTCTGCCTTTACTCGCACAGACGCTTTCGACCGGTGAAGCCGCGCTCAAATCCTGGGAGGATAACGGCCTCGTCCTCATCCCCGAAACGATGGACGCATGCATTGCGACCGCAAACGACATGGCACCCGAACACCTCGAGGTGCAGGTCGATCCCGCAAAGGAGGACGAAATCGCGGCGCAGCTTCACAATTTCGGCTCGCTCTTTATCGGCTCCTACGCGCCGGTCGCGTTCGGCGACTACTGCTCGGGCACAAACCACACATTGCCCACGATGCGCACAGCGCGCTACGCCAACGGCGTCTGGCCCGGCACATTCTTAAAGACATCGTTCGTGCAGCACATCTCGGAAGAGGGATGCCGCAACATGGCCGCGACGTGCATCCATCTCGCCGGCGTCGAGGGGTTAATGGCCCACCAGCGCTCCGTCTCGCTGCGCGTTGAAGAGAAATGATACGTTGGGCTGCGACTTTCTGCCCCTACAGAAAATAGCAAAGGAATCCCACTGTTGGCGCTAAATCTACAAACCAAAAAATCCCCGCGAAAGCCGCTGTATGCACAGCCTTTGCGGGGATTTTTATGTTCCATTCTAATTTACAGGCACGCCTTGCGGCTCAAATTCAGCCGCCCCTTTTCGTCGATCTCAAGCACCTGCACGGTCACCTCGTCGCCCACCTGCACGACGTCCTCGACCTTGTTGACGCGCTTTTTATCGAGCTGCGAGATATGCACGAGCCCTTCCTTGCCGGGCGCGATCTCGACGAATGCGCCGAACGCCATGAGCCGTGTGACGCGGCCGCGGTAAATCGTGCCGGGCTTCGGGTCGTGCGCAATCGTGTCGACCATATCGGCCGCGCGCTTTAAGCCCTCGGCGTCCACGCCGGAAATGTAGACGTGGCCGTCCTCCTCGACATCCATCGTCACGCCGCACAGGTCGCAGATCTGGTGAATGACCTTGCCGCCCGTGCCGATGACCTCGCGGATCTTTTCGAGCGGGATCGAGAGCACCCGCATCTTCGGCGCCCACTTCGAGAGCTCGGTGCGCGGCGCCGGGATCGCTTTGAGAATCACCTCGTCGATGATATAATTTCTCGCCTTGTGCGTCTTATACAGCGCTTCCTTGACCATCGCGGGCGTCAAGCCCTCGATCTTTAAGTCCATCTGGATCGCCGTGATGCCCGCTTTTGTGCCGGCCACTTTAAAGTCCATATCGCCGAAGAAATCCTCGAGTCCCTGGATATCGACCATCGTCATCCAGCGCTCGCCTTCGGTGATAAGCCCGCACGAAATGCCGGCCACCGGCGCCTTGATCGGCACGCCGGCCGCCATCAGCGCGAGCGTCGACGCGCACACGCTCGCCTGCGACGTGCTGCCGTTCGACGAGAGCACCTCGCTGACGAGACGCAGCGTGTAGGGGAAGTCGTCGACCGAGGGGATCACCGGCAAAAGCGCGCGCTCGGCCAAAGCCCCATGGCCAATCTCGCGGCGGTTCGGGCCGCGGCTCGGGCGCGTCTCGCCGACGCTGAAGCTCGGGAAATTGTACTGGTGCATGTAGCGCTTCTCTTTGGCCTCGCCAAGGTTATCCAAAAGCTGCGCGTCGCCCGTCGAGCCGAGCGTCACGCTCGTCAAAACCTGCGTCTGCCCGCGCGTAAAGAGGCCGGAGCCGTGCACGCGCGGCAGCAAATCGACCTCCGCCGCAAGCGGCCGCATTTCGTCCATGCCGCGGCCGTCGACGCGCTTCTGCTCATCCAAAAGCCAGCGGCGCACGACGTATTTCTGCGTCTTATACAGGCACTCGTCGAGCTGCGCCTCCATGTCGGGGTACTTCTCCGCAAAATGCGCGAACACGTCCTCATACACGGGCTTTAACCTGGCGTCGCGGACATTCTTGTCGTCGGTGTCGAGCGCTTCCCGCACGGCATCGGCCGCATATTCGAGCACGTCGCGCTGCATCTCATCGCTCGCGTGGACGGCCGTGTACGTAAATTTCTCCTTGCCGACGACCTCGCGCATGTGCTCGATGAAGGCGACGAGCGCCTGGTTTGCCTCATGGCCCGCCACAATGCCCTCGTACATCGCGTCGTCGCCGACTTCGTTGGCGCCCGCCTCGATCATCACGATGCGCCGCGCGGTGGAGGCGACGGTCACGGCCATTTGGCTCTCCTTCTGCTGGGCGGCATCCGGCGCAATCACGGGCTTCTCGTCAATCAGCCCGACCTCGACGGCGGCAATCGGCCCGCCCCACGGGATATCGGAAATGTGCAAAGCGGCACTCGCGCCGAGCATCGCGGCGATCTGCGCCGGGCAGTCGCGGTCTAAGCTCATGACCGTGCACACGACGCTGACGTCGTTGCGCATGTCCTTCTGGAACAGCGGCCGGATACTGCGGTCGATCACACGGCTCGCGAGGATCGCCTCCTCGGGCGGCTTGCCCTCGCGGCGCAGAAACGAGCCGGGGATGCGCCCGACCGCGTACAGTTTCTCTTCATAATCGACGGAAAGCGGGAAAAAGTCGATGCCCTCGCGCGGGGCAGCACTCGCCGTCGCCGTGCACAGCACGACCGTCTCGCCCCAGCGCACGAGCACGGCGCCATTTGCAAGCTGTGCGAGCTTGCCCGTCTCCATCGAAAGCGGGCGCCCGCCTAATTCCGTCTCAAAAACGTGCGTATTCTCAAACATAGGTTACTCCTTCCCTGCGCACCTTGCGCGTACTCATCACTCATTTTGCATAAAGTATAGCACAAATACGAGAAAATTTGTAGAGTGTTGTGAAAAAAAGTCCCCCGATGCTTGTCTTTTTTAAAAATTGCCAAAGACCGCAAAAAAACAGCCGCAAACGGCATTTAAAAAAACCGTTTGCGGCTGTCCTGTACATTTGCAATTACTTGCGCAGGCCAAGGCGGGCGATCAGCGAGCGGTAGCGCTCGATGTCCACCTTCTGCAGGTATTTCAAGAGGCTGCGGCGCTGGCCGACCATTTTCAGCAGGCCGCGGCGGGAGTGGTGGTCCTTCTGGTGCGTGCGCAGATGATCCGTCAGGTCATTGATGCGCTTCGTCAGAACGGCAACCTGCACCTCCGGGGAGCCCGTGTCGCCCTCGTGGGTCGCATACTCGTGAATGATCGCAGTCTTTTCTTCTTTTCTCATGATTGGATTCCACCTTTTTGTAAATTTTTCCGCACACGCAGGAAGCGGTCGTGTGGCGTCCCCGGGAAGGGGCAGTCGCCGTTTTCCGCGTATGGGCTATCTAAATAATTATACCGGTTTTCCGGGACGTTGTCAACTCTGCATCTGCGAAACATGCTGCAAAAACAAATCGCGGCTCTTTTCGCCGTCGCGGTGAATCTGCTCGCCCAAAAGCTCCACGCTTGCAAATTTCTGCTCGGGCCGCAAAAAGCGCAAAAGGTCCACTTGCAGTGTCTTCCCGTAAAGTTCGGGGCCGTGGTAGTCGGGCATCCACGTTTCGGCCGAGACGTGGTGGCCGTCGACGGTCGGGCGCACGCCGACGTTCGTCACGCCGCAGAAGCGCTCGCCCCCGATGTGCACGACGGACGCGTACACGCCAAACCGCGGCAGGCAAAAAGCCTTTGGCACCGCCTGGTTTAACGTCGGCGTGCCGAGCGTGCGGCCCAGCCGCTTGCCGTGCAGCACCGGCCCCAAATACCCGTACGGGTGGCCCAAAAGCCGCGCCGCTTCGCCGGCTTCCCCGCGGGAAACGAGCCCGCGGATGCGCGTGCTGCTGACGGGTTCGCCGTCGGCGAGAACAGCCGGCTGCACGATGGCCTCAATGCCGTGCGCGGCACACAGGCGCTTTAAGTCCTCGCTGCCCGCGCGGCCGCCCGCGCCGAACGTAAAGTTAAACCCGCAGCTGACGCGCTTCGCGCGGCAGACCTTTTGGAGCACTTCCACAACAAATTCCTCGGGCGAAAGTTCCCGCACAAGGCGGAACGGGATCAGATACAATACCTCCACGCCCCAGTGCGTGAGCCGCAGCTCCTTTTGCTCGCGCGTCATGAGTTCGCCGCCCGCGTGCCCCCCCAAATCGCACAGCGGGTTATTCGCGAACGTAAACACGCCCGGCAAAAGGCCCTCCTGCCCCAGCACATGGGAGATCACGGCCTTGTGGCCGATATGCAGCCCGTCAAATGAGCCGAGGGCAATGGCCGTCTCCCGCGGGGAAGGGGTCAGGTCCTCATAGATTTTCATGCGTCTTCCTCCTCGGGTGATAAAAACAGCCGCACGACACGCAGCTCGTCCGCTTTCGGCTCCCCGATTCCCAAAAAGCGGCCGTCGGGGTCCTGAACGCGGCAGCGCGCGGCGGGCCTTTTCGCAAGGCGTTTGCAGTCCAAAGCGCCGCCATTTAAAAAGCGCTTTGCCTGCGCTTTGGAAACGCAGACGGCCGGAAGATCCAAAAACAGCCGCTCGACCGGCAAGATCTGCGAAAGCCGTTCTGCGGGCGGCATCGCGCGCAGGGCGTCGAGCGTGCACGCCTCCTCCAGCGTAAAGCCCGCGGCCTGCGTGCGCCGCAAAGCCGTCATGACGCCGTGCGTGCCCAGCGCCGCCGCGAGGTCCGCAATCAGCACCCGCACGTACGTGCCGCCCGAACACGTCAAAGACAGCGTGCCCTGGCGGCTTTTCTCGTCGTACGACAGGAGTTTTAAATCGTAAATCGTCACTTGCCGCGGCGCGCGCTCGACCTCTTTGCCCTGCCGCGCAAGATCGTACAGCCGCACGCCGTTTTGCCGCACCGCCGAGTACATCGGCGGCGTCTGGAGAATTTCCCCGCAAAACCGCGGCAGAGCCGCCAGCAGCGCCGCCTGTGAGACCGGCACCTGGTCCTCGCAGACCGTCTTCCCGGTCCGGTCGAGCGTGTCGGTCGCATAGCCGAACCGGAACGCGGCCTCATACGTCTTCGGCCGGTCCGCCAGCAGCGGCAGCGCGCGCGTCGCGCGGCCCAAAAGCATCGGCAAGACCCCCGTCGCCATCGGGTCGAGCGTGCCGGTGTGGCCGATCTTCCGCTCGCCGCAAAGGCCGCGCAGCACGGCCACGGCGTCAAACGACGTAAAGCCCGCGGGCTTATCGAGCACGAGCACGCCCGTCATGCGTGCGCCTCCAGATATTGGGCTGCCGCCGCGACGAGCTTCTGCTTCGCCTCTTCCAGGCCGCAGTGCAGCGCGCACCCCGCCGCACCCGGATGGCCGCCGCCGCCAAACTGTGCGCAGATTTCCGACGCATTGTACGGCGGCGGGCAGCGCAGCGAAACCTTTACGAGGTCTTCCGCCTTCTCCTTGAGCGTAATGCCGATGCGCACGCCCTCAATCGAGCGCGGGATCGACGCGACGCCGTCGGTATCGTCGTCGGTCGCGTTTGTCTGCCGGCGCATCTCGAGCGTCACGGGCGCCACGGCGATTTCACCGTCATGGAAATATTCAATCTTTTCAATTGCCAGCGCCTCGAGGGAAAGCCGCGCGCGGCTCTTCGTGCCGAACATCGCGTGGTTAATCTGCGGCGCGGGCACCCCGAGCTCCAAAAGCTGTGCGCCGGTCCGCAGGGTCTTCGGCGTCACATTCACATACTGAAAACAGCCCGTATCCGTCGCAAGGCCCGTATAAAGGTCGATGGCCATCGCGCGGTCGAGCGGAACCCCGAGCATCGGCAAAAATTCGACGAGAATCTCGCACGTCGCGGCAGCTTTCGCATCCACGAAATACCGCCCCGCATAGTGGCGGTTGCTCGGGTGGTGGTCGATGCACAACTCGATTTTCCCCTCGTACTGCGCGCGCAGCTTTCCTAAGAGCGCCTCGTCGGCCACATCGACGGCGACGACCGTTTTCGGCTCGAAGGCCTGCTTTTCGATGCCGTCAAATAGAAACGAAAACCGCGGCGCGATCGTGTCGGCGCAAAAGAGCGCGGCGCGCTTCCCGCATTTGTGCAGCGCGCGCACGAGCGCGGCGGCGCTGCCGAGCGTGTCGCCGTCGGGCGACTGGTGGCACAAAACCGCCACGTCCTCGCGCGTGGAAAGCCAGTCGGCAGCCTCACGGAGCGTCACTGCTGTCGGCATCATGGGGGGCCTCCTCCTTCCATTCGTCGATGATGTGGGAAATGTGCGCGCTGTATTCGATCGAATCCGTCGCCAAAAAGCGCATCGCCGGCACATGCCGCAAAGAAAGCCGCGTGCCGAGCTCGTGGCGGATAAAGCCCGCCGCGCTCTCCAAGCCCTTGACCGCGCGTTTCGCGGCCTCCAGGCCCTCCATGCAGCTGACGTACACGGTGCACAGCGACAAGTCGCGCGTCACATCCACCCGCACAATGGAAAGCAGCACGTTTGCCGTGCGCGGGTCTTTCAATTCCCGGAAAATCGCCGTCAATTCCCGGCGGATGTCCTCTGTGGTCCGGTCCAGTTTATGGCTTGGCATTCCATCTGCCTCCTGTTCCAAAAATGCAGAGTGTACGCCACTCTGCATCTTGTCAATCTATGGGATTTCGCCTTATTCGGGGCGGTATTCCTCCATCATATACGCTTCGAGCACGTCGCCGATCTTGATGTCCGAGAATTTCTCAAGGCAGATGCCGCAGTCATAGCCCTCGGAAACCTCCTTGACGTCGTCCTTAAAGCGGCGCAGCGATGCGACCTTGTCGTCGGCGATCACGATGCCGTCGCGCACGACGCGGATATCCGCATTGCGCGTGATCTTGCCGCTTTGCACATGCGCGCCGATGACGATGCCGACGGAGCTGATCTTATACGTCTCGCGGCATTCCGCACGGCCGAGCGCAACTTCGCGCACCTTCGGCGCGAGCATGCCCTTCATGGCCGCCTCGATCTCCTCGATGCACTCGTAAATGACGCGGTACAGCCGCAGGTCGACGCCGTCGCGCTTCGCGTTTTCCTCGGCCACCGGGTCCGGACGGACGTTAAAGCCGACGATAATCGCGTTGCTTGCGGCGGCGAGCATGACGTCGCTCTCGCTGATCGCACCCACGGCGCCGTGAATCACGTTGACGCGCACCTCGTCGTTCGAGAGCTTTTCGAGCGACTGGCGCACGGCCTCGACGGAGCCCTGCACGTCGGCCTTGACAATGATCTGCAGCTCCTTCATATCGCCCATCTGCATCTGCTCGAACAGGTTGTCGAGCGTGACCTTCGTGCGGGCATTGAAGCGCTCCTCTTTCTGGGCGGTGCGGCGCTGTTCGACGAGCTGGCGGGCCAGGCGTTCATCCGAAACGGCATTGAACGTGTCGCCGCCGGTCGGCACGCTGTCGAGGCCCGTAATTTCGACCGGCACGCTCGGGCCGGCGTCGTGGATCGTGCGCCCGCGCGAGTTCGTCATCGCGCGCACACGGCCGACGCTCGTGCCCGCAACCACAATATCGCCCGTATGCAGCGTGCCGTTCTGCACGAGCATCGTCGCGATCGGCCCGCGGCCGCGGTCGAGGCGCGCTTCCACCACCGTGCCCTTGGCCGGGCGGTTCGGGTTTGCCTTCAATTCCTTCATATCCGCAACGAGCAGGATCATCTCCAAGAGGTCCTGCAAGCCCTCGCCCGTCTTCGCGGAGACGCGGATGCACGGCGTGTCGCCGCCCCATTCCTCCGGCACAAGCTCGTATTCCGTCAGCTGCTGCAGGACATGGTCCGGGTTGGCGCCGGGCTTATCGATCTTATTGATTGCGACGATGATCGAGACCTCCGCGGCCTTCGCATGGTGGATGGCCTCGACGGTCTGCGGCATGATGCCGTCGTCCGCCGCCACAACGAGCACGGCGATATCCGTGCACTGTGCGCCGCGGGCACGCATCGTCGTAAACGCCTCATGGCCCGGCGTGTCGAGGAAGGTGACCGGCCGGCCGGAAACGTCGACCTGGTACGCGCCGATGTGCTGCGTAATGCCGCCGGCCTCGCTCGCGGTCACGTTCGTGTGGCGGATTGCGTCGAGCAAACTCGTCTTGCCGTGGTCGACGTGGCCCATGACCACGACAACCGGCGCGCGCGGCAGAAGGTCTTCCGCTTTGTCCTCGCTGTCGTCGATGATCTGCTCCTCAATCGTGACCTCGACTTCCTTTTCCACCTTCGCGTGGAATTCCATCGCGACGAGCGCCGCGGTGTCAAAATCGATTTCGTCGTTGATCGTCGCAAACACGCCCATCGCCATGAGCTTCTTGATGACCTCGGCGGCCGTCGCCTTCAAACGCAGCGCGAGTTCACCGACCGTAATGCTCTCGGGGATCTGGACCGTAATCGGCTTTGCCTTGCGTTCCGCTGCGATGCGGCGCAGGCGCTCGGCCTCGGTCTCGCGCTTCGGGCGGCGTCCGCGGCGGTACTGGGCGCTCTTCTGGTTTAGCTTCTGCTTGCGCACGACGGTGTCGGTCTTGACCTTCTCGTTTGCTAAACGGTCGTACTTCTCGTTATACTTATCGAGCTCGACGTCATGCGCGCGCGTATCGACAATGCGGTCGGCCGGGCGGCGCAGCGTCGGGTCCGCCGCGTTGACGTTCCCCTCGCGCGAAGTTGTATTGCCCTGCGGGCGCAGCGTCTGCTGCTGCGGACGCTTCTGCGCGGGCTTTTGCTGCTGTTTCTGCTTGCCGCGGCGCGGATTGCCGCCGTTGGGGCTTGCATGGGCCTGGGCCTTGTCGCCCTGCCCCTTCTTTTCGCCGGCCTTCTCCTTTTCATGCTTCGCGACGGCTTCCTTGACGGGCACCGGCGCCGCATTCGGATTGGAGGAAATCGTCACGGTCTTCTCCGTGCGCTGCGCAAAGTAGGGGTCCAAATTTTTCATGGCCGCTTTCTGCGTCAGGGCCTCAAATACCAGGTCGAGCTCCTCTTCGGTCAGCGCCGTCATATGCTTTTTGGGGTCCCCGGTATATTTCTCGAGGATCTCCATCACATCTTTATTCTGCAGGCCAAAATCCTTGGCAACGTCGTGCACGCGGTATTTAATCATCATCGCAATCCCTTCCTCCTCATCAATCGTCACAAAGCTCCTGGAGCTTTCCTGCAAAGCCGGCGTCCTCACACGCAAGCGCGCCCGCGCGCCTGCCCACGGCAGCGCTCAAAGCCGCCAGCGAAACGCCCGGCCTCAAGACGGGCACCTTCGCGGCTTCGGCCGCCTGCAGAAGGTCTTTGGCCGAACGCGCGGAAAAATCTTCTGCCAAAAGCACGAGCTTTGCCTTGCCCCGGCGCAGGCTTTCGAGCACGGGGTCATGGCCGAGGGCCAGCCGCCCGGCCCGCCGGCACAGCCCCAAAAGCGACAGAAACGCCTGTTCACGCATGGCGGCTCATCTCCTCTTCCATGCGGTCGTACACCGCTTCCGGGATCTGGCAGGAAAAGGCCCGCTCAAACCGGTGTGCCTTGCGCGCCTTTTTCAGGCACTCCACATTGCGGCACACGTACGCGCCGCGCCCCGGCGCGCGGCCGGAAAGGTCCAGCGACACCTCGCCCTGCGGCGAGCGCACGACGCGCACGAGCTCCTTTTTCGGTTTCATTTCGCCGCAGCCGGTACACATGCGCAGCGGGACTTTTTTCTGGTGCAAATTAGGCCCTCCTGTAATCCCGGGCGCCGGTCCGTCCCAAAAAGGAGGCGCGCCCCGTTTTCAAAACCTTCCAAAAACCGCTTGTGTTCTCTCGAAGAGGAAGCCGCTTTTCTACCGCCCGCAGGCGCAAAAAAGCGGGCCGTTTACGCCTGGGCGTCCGCCGCAGGGGCCTTCACGGGTGTCTCCTCTTTTTCTTCTTCCCCATAGAAGCCGCTTTCGGGCTTGATGTCGATCTTCCAGCCGGTCAGCTTCGCGGCGAGGCGGGCGTTCTGGCCCTTGTTGCCGATTGCGAGCGAAAGCTGATTGTCCGGCACCGTCACGCGGCATGCATGCGAGCCGTCCGGCGCGACCTCGACATGCAGAACCGTCGCGGGCGACAGCGCGTTTGCGACGAACTTCGCCGGGTCTTCGTCGTACTCGACGATGTCGATCTTCTCGCCGCCTAACTCCTCCACAATCGCGCCGACGCGGGCCCCGCGCGCACCGATGCACGCGCCGACCGCGTCCACGGACGGGTTGTGCGAGCACACGGCCAGCTTCGTGCGGCTGCCGGCCTCGCGGGAAACGGCCTTCACTTCGACCGTGCCGTCGTAAATCTCCGGCACTTCGTTTTCAAACAGCCGCTTGACGAGGTCCGGATGCGTGCGGCTGATAATCGCGCGCGGGCCCTTCTCGCCGTCGTGCACGTCGACAACGTACACCTTGATGTGGTCGCCCTCGTGGAACGTCTCGTCGCCGACCATCTCACTGCGCGGCAGGATGGCCTCGCTCTTCCCGATGCGCACCGAAACGGCGCCCGAGTGCGGGTCGACGCGCTCGACCTGAGCCGTTACGAGCTCCTGGTGCTTCGACTCAAACTCCTTGAGCATCAAGCCGCGCTCGCCGGCACGGATGCCCTGGCGGATGACCCCGCGCGCCTGGTGCGCCGCGATGCGGCCGAATTCCTTCGTGTGCAGCTGGACGCTGACTTCCTCGCCGGGCACACACGTCGGGTCAATCTTGCGCGCCTTTTCAAGCAGGATCTCGTGGTTCGGGTCCTGCACATCTTCCACAACGGTCTTGCGCAGGAAGACTTCGAATTCGCCGGTCTCCTCGTTTAAATGGACGCTGCAGTTTTCGTTGCCGTAGCTGTTCTTGCAGGCGGTCGTAATTGCCTTGATGATCTGGTCGATCATATATTCTTTCGGGATGCCGCGCTCTTTCTCCAGTAAATCCAGCGCGTCGATCACTTCGTTGCTCATTCGGTTGCCTCCTGTGTTCCCTGTTCGTCTTCCTCACAAAGCCGGATCCACGCGGTCTGTGCGCGTGAAAAGGTCATCGTCTCCCCTTCGCCGTTTTCGAGCGTCAGCTGCGGGTCGTCAAACGCCCGCAGGGTGCCGATTACTTCCCGGCTGCCGTCCGCAAACGGGCGGATAAAGCGCACGTGGAGTTCGTGCCCCCTATACTTTTCGAAATGCTCCGGGCGCGTCAATTCGCGGTTAATGCCCGGCGAGCTGACCTCGAGCGTATACGCGCCGGAAATGAGGTCTGCCTCGTCTAAGGGCTTATCGACCGCATGCGTCATATTGACGCAGTCGTCAATCCCCACGCCGCCTTCCTTATCGATGTACAGGCGCAGCACCCAATCGGCGCCCTCCTTTAAAAAGCGCACATCCCACAGCGTCAAACCCAGGGACGCGGCCAGCGGCTGTGCCAGCTGCCACACTGCCTGCGCGGTGCCGCCGCGTTTTTTGCCAGCCATACTTTCACCTCAACTTGCGTATAATGCAAACAAAAGAGTGGGTTGCCCCACTCTTTCATCCTCCAAACAATATCCTTTATGAGTATACCACAGCTTCCCTCGGAATGCAACCCTTTCTTTTCAAGGCAGCCCGCAAAAATGGGCCTTTTACGCCTCTAACTGGCGCCCCAAAAAGCCGGCCGCGGTGCGCACGAGCTGCAGCTCGCCCTCGCCGGCCGTTTTCCCCTCCTGCTGCAGGAGCACGACGGCCCCCGTGACGTCGCCCTGCACAAGGATCGGGCATACGGCGCACGCCGTGCACGCCACGCCTTCCACCGGATGAAGCACCTCGTCGCCCGCCGCGGCCTCACGGCCCTGCATGGCCTCCTCGAGTTCCGCGCTGACGCGCCGTTCCAGATACTCCCGCTTCGAAACGCCCGACACCGCCACCACGTGGTCGCGGTCGCATACGAGCACCGGCCTGCCCGCCGTGCCCTGCAGCACATCCGCCACCTGTGCCGCCGTCGCGGAGAGTTCGCCGACCGGCGAATACTTCTTAAAGATCACACCGCCCATGTTGTCCGTATAGATCTCCAGCGCGTCGCCGTCGCGGATGCGCAGCGTGCGCCGGATCTCCTTGGGGATCACCACGCGCCCCAAATCGTCGATGCGTCTGACAATGCCTGTTGCTTTCAATTTCCAAACATCCCTTTCCCTTGGATTGCTTCTTTTTGTTCAGATACCTCCTAGTCTCTCCAAAACTTTTCAAAATACTTATGCAGGTTCGTTTGCGGGAAAGGGCAAAAAAGGCCGCGCCTCCGAATCATCCGGAAGTGCGGCCTTTTTGTCTATCGAAAACCGGTTCGTTTTTTTAATATCCCTGCGCCGTCTACTTCAGCACGGCGATGGCCTGCGCGTAATCCGCGGCGCGGAACACCGAACTGCCCGCCACGCAGATGTCCACCCCCGCGGCCTTTGCGGCCGGGGCCGTCTGCTCGTTGACGCCGCCGTCGATCTCAATGGGCAGCGCGGGGGACAGCGCTTTCAGCGCGCGGACCTTTTCAAGCTGTTCCGCGCGGAACGCCTGTCCGCCAAACCCCGGTTCCACGGTCATCACGAGCACGAAATCAAGCTGCCCGAGATACGGCACGACCGCCTCGACCGGCGTTGCGGGCTTGATCGCGAGCCCGGCGCGCCGGCCCGCCTGATGAATCCTGTCGATGACTTCCTGCGCATCGTCGTCGGCCTCGATATGGAACGAGACGCAATCGGCGCCGGCATCCAAAAATGCACCCACATAGGAGAGCGGATGGGAAATCATCAAATGCACGTCAAACGGCTTTTTCGAATGCGGCCGCAGCGCGCGCACGGTGTCCGGCCCGAACGTCAGGTTCGGAACAAAGTGGCCGTCCATCACGTCTAAGTGGATCCAATCGGCACCGGCACGGTCGACGGCCTCGACCTCGGCGCCGAGCGCGGCAAAATCCGCCGCAAGGATGGAAGGAGCGATCAGCATGTGGAACCTCCCTGCGAAGGGGCCTGCGGATTGTGCCATTTGGCGTCTATATACGCCGGCATTTGCCGCGCCTTTTTGAGCATGTGCAAGATTAAACTCAGCAGCACGCCGCCGGAAACGAACGCCGTAAATTTCCACGCACCCTTCGCGCACAGTGCAACCGTTGCCGCAAACATGGCGATGCATGCGGCCAAAACCGCGATATCTACGCTTTTTTTCTGCATCCAAAGCCCCTCCTCTTTTGCGCCCGCATTTGCCGGGCATCTTTTTCTGTATTGTATCATATTCCCGTGCGGAATGCAATCCGCACGAAAGGCCGGCCCGGGCACACTCCCCGAAAAAAGCAGGGCCGCCCTTTTTCTATAAAAGGGCGGCCCCATCTATTTTGAAAGCGGCCGGGAAACGTTTCCTCCGCTTTCGCATTCTATGCTTTTGCGGACGGATGCGTTCCTGCGCCGTTTTCGGGTTTGTCCGCATCCGGCGCATCCTCCTCCCAGGCAAAGCCGGGGGCGTCGTCGGCGGACTGGCGTTCCATCTCTTCGAGCCATTTCAAGTCCTCGGCATCCTGCCGGCGCTGGGCCTCGGTTTTCTGCGGGGCCCCGTTTTCGGCGCGCTCACGGCGCATGCGGCGCACGAAAATGGGCACGAGCGCGATGAGCACAACGAGCGCTATCCCGCGGAAGACCCATCCGCGCGTCCCTTCGAACATCTCCGTGCCCGTTGCCGCGCCGTAGCCCCACCACGCGGCCATGAACAGGAAAAATGCGCCCACCGCGTAAAAGAGCTTATACTCTTTTCCAAATCGGAAGATCAGCAAAAGCCCGACCACGAGCCACAGGCCCGCATACACATACTCCAAAACGCGTCCCCCTTTCGAAACGTACTTTCATTTTACGGGGGAAGCGCCGCCGTGTCAAGCGGCCGGGCAGTCGTCCTGGAAATACCGCGCCGTCACGCGCGCATACCGCAGCGTCAGGCGCAGGCTGCGCCGGCCGGCCTCCTTCGCGAGGCGCGCGGCTTCCCGGCAGGCCGCGCGGCGCTTTTCGCGGCACCGCTCCTCCAGCGCGAGCACGCCGGCCGTGCAGCCCGCCATCACGCCCGCCAAAACCAGCTCGATCAAAAGCACCGTGCCGTCTGCCGGCTCCAGCGCGAGCGTCACAAGCCCCATCACCGCCAGCAGGACACACAAAAGCCTGCCGCCGCGGGCCCGCGGGCGGAACTTGGCCGCCATTGCCCCCGCTGCCGCCGTCATGGCCGCTCCGAGTAACAGTGAAATCTGCATTTTCCCCACTCCTTCTTTCCGCGCCCGCCGGGTACCGGCGGTAACATAACACGCTTGACATAAAATCGACCATATGTTCTATTCCGATGTCCTTATCTTACCACACCCCTCCGAGGACCGCAAGGGGGCGGCACAACTTTTTTCGAATTTCGCCCCTTACGGGGACAAATTTGGGACATTCCCCGCTTTGGGCACAAAAAAGCGCCCCGCTTTGGGGGCGCCTGCTTTTCTTTTCTCAGTCGAGGATATAGATCAGCATATCCCGGCGGCCGAACGAAATGCATTCGGATTCGGTGTTCATATACAGGTCGAGCACCGTGTCGCTCGTGTAGATGAACCCGCCGGTATCCGCGGCCACACAGTACCCATAGACGTAGCTGCCGTCGGCGCTCGTCACGTACATGCGCGTGCCGTAAGGGATCTCGTTCGGGTCGACGGCCACGCGGCCGACCGCCGCGGGCACGCCCGTGCTGCAGATGCCGCCGCCGCTGTAGGCGGTGCATTCGCCGGTGATCACGCGGCTGTAAGAATAGCCCGCAATCGTCTGGGCGGCGTCGTCCTGGACGGGCGCGGAAGCGTCCGCCTGCGCGGCATCGTCCGTTTCGGCCGGTTCCGGCGCGGGTTCCGGTTCAGGCTCCTTCGTGCCCTCGCGCACAACCTCGGTGACCGGCTCCGTAATCGTCTCGCGGCTGCGCTCCTCGGTGGAGACGGCCTCGCCGTCAATATACTTCGTGCGGCTGATGACAAGCGCCTGGCCGTTCTGGCCTTCGGTCTCGACCTCCGTCGTGCCGACCTCGAGCGTATCGTCCTCGACCGTCTCGGTGTCGTAGGGAACATCCTCCATCTTCGCAGAATCGCGGTACGACACGCGGCGGACAACGAGCTCCTCGCCGTCCTCGAGCGTCGCGTCGCGGTCGACGTTGAGCTCATCGTAGCCGGTCAGGTTCACGCCCGCGGCCCAGGCAATGTCCTCGGCCCGTGCGCCGCAGTCGACGACCACTTCGCGGCTCACGCCGTCGGCCGTCACCGTAACGATCCGGTTACGCGTCACGCGCAGCGTCTCGCCCTCCAGGATCGGACGGTTGAGCGCGACATTGACGGTATCCACCGGTCCCAATGTAATCTGTGCCTTTTCGAGCACGTCGGCCGCCGTGTCGCCGTAATGGATCGTGACGGAACGCGTCTTCCCGTCGGCGACCAGGCGCACCGGGTACGCCGTGCGGACGCTGACTTCAATGCGCCCGCTGCCGTTCGTCGAGCGGACCACAAGGTCGCCCTGTTTCGTCTCAATGCCTGCGCTGTTTAAAATTTCCTGTGTGTCGCCGTTTGTCAGCAGAAACAGCTGTTGGCTCTGGCCGTCCTTCGTGACGACCGCACTGTTCGCGCTCGCAACCACACCCGTGAGGGCCACGGAAGCGGTCAAGACCGCGCCGAGTGCAAAGAGTTTTTTGCTCTTACTGTGCATTTGGTTTCACCCGTTTCTCCGAAATTGCGGCTGCGGCCGCCTCCCGCATCCGGGACACGCCGCGCCTTGGCCGTAGAAAACCTGCGGCCATCCGTCTGCTCCCAGCAGACAGTTTGCATCATACGCAGAAAAACACCGGCTGTCAAATCTATTTGGCGGGTGTGTTTTATCTATTTTGCACAATGCTCGTCCGGCGTTTTCGCGCGATTCCGCTGGTTACATCGCATTATGGGCGGGCGCCTGGCGCTGTTTTTCCCCCTAAAACTGTGCATTATGTGGAATTGAGAAAGTTACAGCTCTGTAACCTTCTCGGCCGTAAAAATAACAAACCCATTTTTTTGCCTATTTCACGGCCATGGTGGGTGCATTCGTGCAAAATTGCGCGGCCATTTCGGCGAAAATGGTGGAAATCCATTTTCAGATTCATTACAAATTCGTAACCGGCGCTGCGGGGAAACATTTTCCACTGCGGCGGCCGAACGCTTATGCGCTTGCCATCTGTAAAGGGGTTTCCCTTGCCACCCGGGTCCCGTGCCTGCCGGAACCGGAACGCCCCGCGTGCACGGAAAACAGCGGCCTTTTTCGCGGTTTCTCCCGGGAAACCGGCGTGTGTAAAGGAGTTTCCTTTACACGAAAAAAGCGGGCAGAAAAAAGCCCCCGGTGGAGTTTTCCACCAGAGGCGGTTGATAAATGTGGAAAAGTCGGCACGGACGCCGGTTTTCCCGGGAAGATTCCCCTTCTACAGCACCAAATTGACCACAAGCCCCGCGCCCAGCGAGAAGGCCATCACATAGCCCAGATATAAGCAAAAGTGCTTCAGGCCCAGCACGATCTTCAGCGCCCCCAGGTTCGTAATCTTTGTGGACGGCCCCGTGAGCATGAAGGAGGCCGCGCTGCCCACGCTCATCCCGTCCAACAGCCAGCCCTGCAGCAGCGGGACGGTCCCGCCGCCGCAGGTGTAGAGCGGCACGCCGATCGTGGCCGCCAGGAAGACGCCGAGGGCCTCGTTGCCGCCGAACAGGGCGGTCATGGCTTCCGCCGGCACATATCGCTGGAAGGCCGCCGAAAGCACGACGCCCAGAAGGAAATACGGTCCCGTCGCCTTTACGTTCCGGCCCAGATTTTTGAGGTACCGCAAAAGCAGGTTGGGGTCCGTGTCGTGCGAGGCCCGGGGTTCAAAGCCGGTGAAATTGAAAAAGGGCTTTTTCCGGTAAAACCAGTGCAGCAGCAGCCCGGCGGCCGTCCCGCAGAAAAAGCAGGAGAGAATCCGCACCGCCAGCACGGCGGGCCCTAAGGCCGCGCTGTACACAATCAGCTGCGGGTTTAAGAGAATGGAGCTCATCATAAAGGCGGCAAGCCAGCTGTCCTGCATGCCGCCCTTCGAAAAGGAGGCCGCAATGGGGACGGTGCCGTACATGCACAACGGCGAGGCGATCCCCAAAGCGCTGGCAGCTGCCACGCCCCCGATCCCCAGGCGCTTCCCCTGCAGCGAGGCAAACACCCGATGGATCGCGTCCTTGGCGAAAACCGAAACGGCCGAGCCGATGAGCATTCCCAGCACCCACCAGCCGAAAATCTGCTCCAGCTGGACGGTAACGTAATACCAGAGATAGACCAGTTCCCGCTCGAGGGCCTCCATCCTTTTCCACCTTCCTATATTATAAATTCCAATTTGCGTGTTTTGGCCGGACAGCCGCGGCGTCAGGCATCGAGATTCACCAGTTCATACGTCCGGCTGCCCAGGCCGATGGCCTCGGCGTGCTCCAGCGTGTGCAGGCCGTTGCGGCTCTCGATGCGCTCCACGAGGGAGGCGCCGTCCTCGGCGCCGTATACGAGGTCGATGCAGGCCTGGTCCACCGCCACCGGGTCGAAGGAGGCCAGGATGCCGATGTCGTGCATATCCGGCTCGGCGGGGCTGCCGTCGCAGTCACAGTCTACGGAAAGCCGATTCATCACATTGATATAAAGGATATTCCCGTCTAAGGCATCCGACACGGATTTCCCCGCCTCGGCCATGCTCTCCAGGAAAGCATCCTGGTCACCGCCCCACATGCTGCCGCCGGTGCCGCCGGAGTGGATGTGGGCCTTCCCATCCGCAGAGGCGATGCCGATCGAGATATTTTTGATGGCCCCGCCGAAGCCCGCCATGGAGTGGCCCTTAAAATGGGAAAGCACCACATAGTAGTCGTAATCTGCAAAATGGGACCCCACATAGTTTTCGGTGAGGTTCGTGCCGCCCTCCACGGGCAGCGTCATGGAGCCCTCCTCGTCCATGATGTCCACCGGTGCCAACGCGGTGTAACCGTGGTCTTCCGCCACCTGGTAATGCATGGCGGTATTTGCCCGCTGGCCGCCATAGGCGGTGTTGCACTCCACGATGGTGGGGTCCGCAAAGGACTGCACCAAATCCCCGATCAGTTCCGGGCGCAGATAGTTGCTGCCCGGCTCGCCGGTGGAGAGCTTCACGGCCACATGCCCGGTGGGATTGGCCCCCAGGGCTTCATAAACTTCCAATAAGCCTTCCGCGCTGATGTCCGCGGTCATGTATACGGCCGGTGTCCCGCCGGCCGGCTCTGCCGGTTCTGCGGTGCCGCTTTCTTCCGCCGGCGGCTGTGAAGACAAAACCGCCGGCTGGCTGGATGCCGCAGAGGCGCTGCTCAAATCCGAAGCGGAATCGGCTTCGGGGGTACATCCGGCCAGGCCTGCCAGGCAGAACAGCAGGACTGCGCAAAGCGTCGTAAATCGTTTCATGAGAAACCTCCTGTCGTGTAATCGTCTGCTTGATGGCTGCTGCGCGCTTGCAAACACGCGTTTTACGGATGGAAAAGATGCTGCCGCTTTTTATTTAGGAAACGGATTCCGTTTTTGAAGCCGTCTTTTTTCCGGACGGCCTTTGCAGCAGCTTGGAAACATAGTACCCGAGGAAAAGAAACGTCCCCATCATCGCCAGATAGTCGATATAAAACAGCGGGATGGGCTCCTGAAAGTCCAAAAAGACGAACTGCGTGCGCAGGAATAGGTAGGTGGGCAGATCCCGCCTGAAAAACACTGTGCATCCATAGACGGCAATCCCGGCCCCCAGAATGGGCAGCAGGATCTTCCGCACCCGGGAGGGCCGCTGCAAATGCAGCGCTTTTCGGGCCATCCCCAGGAACATGCCCCCATGCAGCCCCAGGTGCAAAGCCATCAGCACAAAGCCCCAGTAGGAAGCCGCCATGTGCAAAAGACGCGCAAAAGACAGGCCGCCATGGATATGAAGAAAGGCGAACACGTGATTCGAGAGCATCACCCCGCTGACCATCAAGCCCACCATCGCAAGAAAGACGAGCCCGTCTACCACCAGCCGGAATACCCGAACCGGCGTGTATTTCCCCCGAAACAGGCTGCGGTACCACCCGGCATTGAGGAGGTGGTGGGCAATCCACAAAGCAAACATCCCGGCGCCCACCCATTCGTGGGCCACATCGCCCCAAAACGGATATCCCATTAAAAACAGCAGGGCCAACGTCATCAGCACATCGACGGCAATTTTCACCATGGCTTTTGGCTTCACGGGGGTGCCTCCTTTCGTCTTTTATTCGTGCAGGCCCAGACCGTCGAGCCATTCCGTCACACGGTCCTGCGCATCCGGCAGTTCCCCTTCGGTCAGGGCAAGGCCTTCCAGCACAGTCGCTCCGGCAGCGCTCTGCGCAATTCCCTCTAAGCTTCTGCCAAAGCCGCTGCTGGCGCTGGTGTTAAAGGGAACCAGCGTCTTGCCGGTCCAGTCGTAGGACTCGAGGAACGTGTAAACCGCCATCGGCGCATCGCCCCACCAGTTCGGGTACCCGACAAACACCGTGTCGTAGCTGTCCCAGTTTTCCACCTCATCGGCCAGCGCCGGCCGGGCGTCCTCCGCCTGCTCCTGCTGGGCGATGTCCAGCAGTTCGTCGTAGTCCTCCGTGTAGGGGGTGGCGGGGGCAATCTCAAACAGGTCGCCGCCGGTCTGCTCGGCGATGATCTGCGCCATCTGCTGGGTGTTGCCGCTCCAGGAAAAATAGGCAACGAGGGTGCCGCCTTCTCCCGCCGGCGTCTCGGACTCGGCGGAAGGCTCCGCGTCCGCAGAAGGTTCCGCCGCCTCGGAAGAGGCCGCCGGCTGCGCGGAAGACGCAAAAGCGCTGGCGGCCGGTTCCGACGAGGCACTCCCGCCGGAGGAGGCCGCTGTGCCGCCGCAGGCGGCAAGCGAGAGGACAAAGGCTATCGATAAAAAGAAGGTCCATACTTTTTTCATAGGGGAATTCCTTTCTATTTGATTTCATTTCCAATCGGCTGCATCCCGGTGCACGCCCGAAAAGGGCAAGCGGAGCCGTCTAGAAAGCGAGGCCCCGAGGGCCATCGAAAAAACGATCGGTAGGAAAACGGGGTCAGCGCATCTCCTTTTCCCAGTAGCGGATGACATTCAGCTGCATCCCGGAAGCGAGCTGTTCCATGCGGGCGATTTCGTCATCGGTCAGGACCAATGCGGCGGCGCGGGCGGCGTCCTCCACCTGGTAGACCTTTGTCACGCCGATAATGGGCAGCGTGCCCTTGGCGATGGCCCAGGACACCGGAATCTGGGCCGGGGCCACACCGTGGGCATCGGCGATTTCCTTGATGCAGGCATTCAGCTTTTCAAGCTGCGGCAGCATGGGGTTATAGACCGCGCCCCGGTCGGAATCCGCCGGGAAGGGATGCTGCGTGTCGTACTTACCGGACAGCGCCCCCTGCTCGAGCACCATGTAGGCAAAAAACGTGATGCCGTGCGCCTTGCAGTAGTCCAAAATCCCGGAGGTCTCGGAGGAGCGGTTTAAAAGGCTGTAGTGGTTCTGAATTGCGGAAATGTGCAGACCCTCGGCCTCCAAAATTTCGGCGGCCTCCTGGATTTCCGCCAGGTTGTGGTTGGAAAGGCCGATGCGGCCGATCCTGCCGCTTTTGGCTAACGGGATCAGCTTGCGGGTCCACTCCGGGGCGCCCACGGGGTTGTGAATCCAGTAAAGGTCCATCTCGTCGATTCCCAACAGTTTCGCGCTGGTCTCATACAAAGCCGTGACGGCGTTCTCCGCGTCCGGGTCGGCGCACTGGGGCGTGAATTTGTCGGAGATCAGGTAGCTATTTCGGGGATAATCCTTTAAAAATGTCCCGAGCACCTTTTCCGAGGTCCCCATGCCGTAAGCGTAAGCGGTGTCCCACAGATTGAGGCCCGCCCGCATGCCCGCGTCAAAGACCGGACGCAGGTCGCCGGCGGTCAGCTTGCCGCCAAAGGTTCCGTCGTTGCCCCAGGCCCAGGCGCCCAGCGCGATTTTCGGCATTTTCTTCTGTTCCATCGTTGTTTCCTCCTATTTAACTCCAAACAATTTATGCTTCTGTCAAGAAATCTTTGCAGGCATTCAGAGCGTTAAAGAGCCTCGGAATGCCCATGTAGCCGCTGGCATGCACGAGGGCGCACACCACTTCTTCCCGGGTGTTGCCCACTTTCAGCGCGCCCTCCACATGGCTTCTGACCTGCACCTCCGCGCCGCCCATAGCCGCTAACAGCACCACCGTGAGCAATTCGCGGGTTTTCCCGTCCAGGCCGGTGCGGGTGTTGAAGTCACCAAAGCACAATTCGGTCAGGAACCGAGGCACGGCTTCGTCAAAGGGTTTCGGCAGCCACGTATACCGGCCACGGATCTCGTCTCCATACACCGGGGCCTGGATGGCTAGGCCCTTTTCGAAGCGTTCGGCGTCGTTTTCCAACGTCCTCTGTTTGGGCAGCGGCAGCTGAATGCCATTTTCCCCAAACACCTCATTCATCGCCCCAATGGCATTCAGCGTTTTTGGAAAACCGATAAACGGCGCACACTGGTAAACTGCTTCACGCAGTTCCACCGGCGTGCAGCCCGCGTTCAGGCTCGCCTGCATGTGGGCCTTCAGCTGGGGCAGGGCGCTGAGCACTGTCAGCACGGTGACCGTCACCAGTTCCCGCATCCGGTTATCCAGGCTGCCGGTATAACACACGTCCCCAAAAAGATAGCCCTGTAAGATCCGCATAAATTCCGGGTCGCTCCCTGCTTCTCCGGCCGCATGACTGTGAAACAGCTCCTGCATCTTTTGTTCGGTTCTTTCTTTGCGGTCCATTGTCCCGTCCCCTTTCAAAACAAACGCCTGCCCTTTCTCACTCTACGGCCTCGATCGTAATGGTGCCGGTCATCCCGCTCACCAAGTCGCCGCCGGAGACAGCCTGCCCCAGCTCAAACAGGCCGGGATTTTCATTGTAATCGCCGTAGAAAAAGACCACGTCGCCCCACGGCGCAAAGTAGGCCAGCGTGCCCGCCCCGGCCTGGGCCAACGGGGAATCGGTGGTGTCCAGCTCCGTCTGCGGATAGAAGATTTTCTCGTTGTCGCTATAGTCCTCCACTTCCACGGTCAGGGGCAGCTGCGCAAGCAAACTTTGGGCGGCGGTGCCGTCGTTGAGTTGGTAAACGACCTGCTGGTCACCCCAGCGAACGGCAATCTGGTCGGCCTGCACGTTCGATTCCTCCGTTTCCGACGATGCGGCCTTGGCAAAGCCCAGATCGGCCACCCAGCGCTGGATGTCCGCTTGGGAGGAAGCCGCATCCTCCTCGTAGCAGTCAAAGATGTTGTCCGAAATCGCGGCCCCCGGTGCAGCCTCCGTAATCAGTTCCACGCTGTTGGCAAGGCCGCCGGTGCCGTGGGAGCAGAACAAGTACACGTTCTTGCCGGACAGGTCGTTTTGCTCCAAAAAGGAGAGCAGCGCCATCGGCACGCCGTACCACCAGTTGGGATACCCCAAAAACACCGTGTCGTACTGGCTTAGGTTCTCCACGTTTTCCCGAAGCGCCGGCCGGGCATCGTCGCCCCGCTCCTGGTTTGCCCGCTCCAGGCACGCGTCCCAGTCGCTGGGGTAGGGATCGGTTACCCGGATGGAAAACAGGTCGCCGCCGGTCTCCTCCTGCACCCAGCCGGCCAGCTGCTGCACATTCCCCGGCGGGGTGACGCTGGGCGACGTCACGGCGTCCACCTCCCCGTCCAGAACCGCGTTGTCCGCCCAGGAGAAGTAAGCCACCAGCACCCGGCTCGTGCCGCTGCCCGCCTCTGCCGGCGGGGCGGTGCTGTCCGGCGTTTCCGGTGCGGAAGCGGCGGCGGACACGCTTTCACCGGCCGGCTGCGACGGCGTTTCGCCGGCACCGCAGGCCGCCAAAGAACAGAGCATCACCGCGGCGAGCAGAAACGAAATCCATCTTTTCATATCAATACCTCCATTCTTTCGATTGCCGTTCCTTCTCAAAAATTCTGAATGTCTATAGATTTATTATAAAAGCCCCTCCCCGCAATGTCTAATGCTTATCTATCATTTCTGTCCATACGATTTTATTATAATAAAAGGCCCGAGAAACCTTTTCCCATTCCCCTCTGCGGCATTCAAAAAGGCAGCCGATGGACTCGGCTGCCGCGTTTGAGGAAAGATTTTCTGTTTTCTTTATGGAATTGGGGCCACCGGCCGCCGCTTGGGCCTTCGCGCCTTTGCAGACGGCAAAAAGAAAACGCCGCGAAAACGACAGGTTTTCGTGGCGTTTGGACATATTTGAAATGAAACTCAGCGCTTCGAGAACTGCGGCGCACGACGTGCGGCTTTGAGGCCATATTGCTATCGTTTTAGCGCCGTTTTTCCTTGATTTTACGGGCTTTTTTGAGGTGGCGGCTCCCGGTTGTCCTACCCCTTAACCCAATCAACCGGCAGCATTATCTGCGGTGACGGATGGGTGAAGCGCCTGATTTACTACGTCAAAAAGTTCTTCGGGCTTATTGTACTTGACCTTTGCATAAATGTCCATAGTTGTTTTGCTGTTTTCATGTCCGGCAAGGTACTGGACCGTCTTGGGGTCAACGCCTGCATAAAGCAAATTTGTAATATAGGTGTGCCGGAGCTGATGGGGCGTCACTTCAAAATCCATGGTGTAGACGATCCTGGGGTTATTTTTCTGGCTGGTTCCCAGCGTCGGCTTTACCGTGTATTTGATGCTCTGTCCATTCACATATTTATAATAGGTGCGCTCCTTGGTGGAACGGACAACAATGTACTGCCACACGCGCTTGAACTGTGAGTAAGACAGGGGCTGGCCCTCACTGTCGGCAATCACATAGTCAGACGTAGAGGTTGCTTTCGCTTCCCGCAGACAGTCAGCCAGACACTTGGGGATGGGGATGTCTCTCCGGGCCGCCTTGGTCTTTAGAACAGTAGAGACCACCGGGCGGTTGTGTTCTGCCCGCCATGCCCGCCGTACCGAAATGTACGGGGTGGGAACATCCAGAAACACACAGTCCCATTGGAGGGCAAGGGCTTCTTCCCGACGCAGGCCAGCGTATAAGCCGATCATCACAAAGAGATATGGCGGTAATCCTTTGATTGTCTCCAGAAGTACCGCCACCTGCTGGTCGCTCAGTGCCTCTTTCTTCTGTGCCGGCTTCCCGCCCTTACCCGATATTCCCGCGCAGGGGTTATCTTCAAGAAGCTGGCTGCGCTCCGCCGAATAGAAAACGCACTTGATGAGCATATTCACTTTGTTATACAGGCCCTCTGACTTCTTGGACAGCGGCACCAGCGCCAGCCGGATGTCATCTGCCGTTACTTCCTCCATATACATATCACCCATCGGCTTGATGACGTAGTTCCTCATGTTGGAGGCGTACCCTTTCAAAGTGGCTGCCGAAACTTTTGCTGACTGCATCACCAGCCATTTCTCGCAATACTCCGCAACGGTCGGATGCTGGCGGTGAAAGAGGATTTCCTGCACTTGGCGTCTCGCCGCTAATTGCTTCTCGTAAAGTTCCTCGCAGGTTGTCGCGTACAGGCTGACCTGCTTTCCATCGGCGTCCAGAATCCGTGTGCGGTAATACTGGATTCCTTTTCGCTCTACGCTGGTGTACTGGGGAATTGTTTTTTTCTTAGCCATAGATAATTTCCTTTCTTATGCGCAAAATCAAATTGGTTCCTTCGCTCCTTTTTTATCAGAAAGGCCGGATTGAATCAAAGATACGGATTAGGAAAAGCAAAGAGCGAGGCGTTCCTGCCTCGCTCCTACTGTATTTTCTGTTCTATGCCCACATGGCATCCCATTGGGCAAATGCGCCGTCCATCGCTTTTACGACCTGATCCGGCTGGTTGTATTTGACTTTGGCGTAAATATCCATCGTGATTTTGCTGCTCTCATGGCCCGCCAGGTACTGCACCGTTTTGGGGTCCACCGAGGAATGAATCAGGTTGGTTATGTAGGTGTGTCTGAGTTGGTGGGGAGTGACCTCGAAATCCAGGCTGTAAACACAGTGACCGTTGTTCCGGGCCTTCTCGCCCAGCTGCGGGTAGAGGATATACTTCACATATTTCCCGTCTACCAGCTTCTTTGCCACTCTTGGTCTGGCGGTCCTTGTCACAATGTATTGCCACAGCCGCTTAAACTGTGTGTAGGACAGCGGGCCGCCATCCCGATTCGCCACCACATAATCAGATGAAGATGTTTTCTTCGCCTCCCTCAAGCACTCTACCAGGCAGGTCGGAAGCGGGATATTCCGCTCTGCCGCCTTGGTCTTTAGTTCGGTGAGAATGACTGGCCGATTATGCTCCGTATGCCATGCCCGCCGGACTGTCAGATAAGGGGCCTCTGCGTCCAAATACACTGAATCCCATTGGAGCGCGAGGATTTCTTCTCTCCGCAAACCGGCATACAAACCAATCATTACAAACACATAGGGTGGCAAGTCCCGGATTGCGTCTAAAAGTTGCTCGACCTGTTCATCCGTCAACGCCTGGCGGTCCTCCTGCGGGATACCGCCGCCTTTTGCGTTTAGATGGAGCGTCGGATTCACTTCAATCACATGGCTTTCCTTTGCCGCCCGAAAGATGGATTTATAAAGGATCACCACGGACTTGTAGACCGATGCCGATTTCTTGGAAACCGGGACAAGAGCCAGCTGGATGTCATCCAGAGTTACATCTGCCATCCGCATCTCTCCCAATTCCTTAATGATATGCCGCCTCACCTTGGATGTGTAATCTGTCAAGGTGGTCTGCCGCACATGGACCGACTGCATCAGCAGCCATTTCTCACAGTATTCTGCTACTGTTGGCGATTTTCGATGAAACCGGGCATGGCCGACCTGCTCCAATGCCTCCATTTCTTTGTCATACAGTTCTTCGGGGGTTCTTGCATAAAGGGCGACCCGCTTGCCATCAGCATCTTCGATCCGGGTCCTGTAATACTCTAAGCCACTCAGCGTGACCGTGCTATAATCTGGAATTAGTCGTTTTCTTTTTGCCAATACCGTTACCTCTCAAGAATCATATTCAGCGCTGTATCTTTGTTTTACCAGACACCTCTTATTCCGGCAAGGATACGGATCGGCTCACGCTCCGGCGCTGCGCGCTTTGCGGTATGTGGCACACTTTTCCACCGGCTTTGCCCGATGCGTGAATTTTGCGATGTACTCCTGAAGGCTCGCGTCTGTGAAATAGACGCAGCCGTTTTGCACATACTGAACATAGGAAATCAGTCCATTGTTGCGGGCTGTGTCCAGCGTTGCAATACTGATCCCCAGGATTTTGGCAGCTTCTTTCCTTGTAAATAGCTTTTCCATATAATCTCTCCCTTCTGTCAAGGATGTGGTTGTGGCTTTCAAAATCACATGAATGCGCTGGCAGCTGAAGCTGCCAGCGCATGGTATCTAATTTTGAAACCTTTTTTGTGTTACGCCACATTTGCCACGCATCCCTGACGCCGGGGACAGGACAGGTCTCCGCTGGCGCGGCTGTCATAACTCCGCAGCGTCGTTCGTAGCGTGCGCCGCAGGGTTCCCCCCAAGTCTTTGGCGGGCCGTGAGGAAGTATCTTTAAGCCCCCGCGCCCTCATCGCGCCGGATGTGCCACCATCCGGGTCACAGGGCCGTTGATCGCTCCGAAACAGCTTGTCCATCACCTCCTGGCTGCTCCATCTTCGCGGCGTCCTGCACTCGCTCATGCGCGGGTTATGTACCTGTTCTGCCGTGTATTCAGTTGTCAAAGATCAGCGAAGGAAAAATCCCCTTCTTGATAGCCATGACAAAAACAGGCGATTTGTCCTGTCTGTACTGCGATTTATTTGAAAAAAATATTTTGCCCTACCGCTTCACAGAAGCTACGGATAGCGCAAGCTTCTTACAAGCACAATAAAATAGGTACTATCGTACTCAAAAACACCTTTTATAAGGTTCTTCCTGCAAGGAAATGGGCACGATAAAATATGATTAAGGAGACGATAGTGCCTATGGAACTGATAAAAGAGCTGGGACGAAGGATACAAAAAGCGCGTAAGGAAAAAGGACTGACGCAGCAGGAACTCGCAGATTTGAGCCATGTTTCTCTGAAGCACGTTCAAGGTTGCGAAAGAGGGGTGAAAAACCCATCTTTTGAGGTTCTACGCGCTTTTGGCAAAGTCTTGAATTTATCTTTAGATTCCCTGATGAATCTCGATCTGCCAGAAGATGAGCAAGCCGCCAACGATATGCGGCAACTTTATCTTTCGTGCCCTCCGGCTGCCAGAAAAGTGCTGTTAAATTCGACCCGTGCGTTGGCCGATGAGCTAAAAGAGATGGTGCAGACGGCCGGGGTTGATCCAGATGAACATTTAGAGGATAAGTAAGCCGGTGGAGGAATAAAAATCCCCCACCGGCTTTCTTTTGCCGCTATGCGGCGGTCAGATTATCGGGCCGTGTCCAGCAGACGTGCCAGCTTCTTCAGCCCGCGCCGGATGCTCTCCCACACGCGGCGGCGGTCAGCACCCTCGATCCGGGCGATCTCGGCCACCGTCATGCCCAGGTAAAACCGGGCGTAGATACGCCGGGCCTGGACGGCGGTCAGCTGCATCAGCGCGGCGTACACTTCCTCCCGCAGGTGCTTCTGCTCCAGGATTTCCTCCGGGGTGAGCGGCCGGTTGAGGGCATCGTTTTCAATGCCATCCTCCCGGTTCAGAGAGTAGTGGGCCTTGTGCCGGAACTTCCGGCGTTCGTAGGCGGCATCGTCCTGCTCCTGGCCCCGGATCGCGGCCACGACTTCCTCGGCCACGTCCACAAAGACATCGGTTTTATACACATCGGGATACAGTTCCCGAAGATTGATCTTCTGCATGATGTACCTCCGTTTCAATTCACTGGTTGACGGGTGAACCGAAACGAAGGCGGCGGGCGACACCTTTCGGGGAAATTCCCGAAAAAACGACAAGCAAAAGCGCCAGCATCCGAAGAACGGCGGCTGGCGCTGCTAAAAGAGGACTTATGACGCTTATGGACCAGCCACGATAGTGCCTGTTCATAAGCAGATGGGGGCCGATTGACGGTCAGGCTTTTTTTGACAGGTAAATTCCTGCCGAATTATGTCGAAGCAGTCTTCGCTTCACGGCGGCTCCCTCCTAAAGCCGCCGTCACCATTGAAACAGGGTCGTCACTCTTTGGGCATAAGGAACGGCGGCCTTGATTTTGTCAAAGCCGCCGTAAGTGTGTTTAGGGCATGGCGATTGCCTGCTGAACGACGGCTTTTTTTCTTTTGCCGTCGTCCGGCAGACTATCC
>ERZ1643246.70-NODE-70-length-126808-cov-10.231774_pt1 | contig 126808 bp, 135 predicted proteins | sample MGYA00579265_ERZ1643246 | MGnify/ENA primary metagenome ERZ1643246 (study PRJEB29033, sample SAMEA4952261) | chicken gut metagenome | biome: Broiler Chicken; feature: Gastrointestinal Tract; material: Caecum | place: Ireland | collected 2018 | study: Broiler...
ATATTTAAAATATGCTAAATTCTATGAAACAGGAACCCCGCGACTTTAGTCGTGGGAGGTTCAGATAATAGAAATTTTAGGTAATAATATTATACATATAGAAAATGCTTTTTAGTGAGGTGTTTTTATGAAATTAAATGAACAAGGTAATTTAAAATATTATACATTTGAAAATATAGAAAAAACTAATATAGTTAAACATTGTTTTTCTACTAAATTTGGTGGTGTGTCTACTGGTTGTTATGAAAGTATGAACCTTGCATTTAGGGAAGATAAAAAAGAGAATGTTATAAAAAACTATGAAATATTATGTAACAGTATAGGTGTAGACTATAAAAATGTAGTTTTTTCTAATCAAATACACCAAGATAAAATTTATAAAGTTATAAAAAAAGATATAGGAAAAGGACTTTTAAAAGAAAGTGATATAAAAGGCTATGATGCACTTATTACTAATGAAAAAGATATAGTATTAGTAACATTTTATGCTGATTGTGTTTCTATATTTATTGTAGACCCTATAAATAAAGCAATAGGTATGGCACATAGTGGTTGGCGTGGAACAGTTAAAGAAATAGGAGCTAAAACTATAAAAGAAATGACTAAAGAATATAACTCAAACCCTAAAGATTTAATAGTTGGCATAGGCCCTTCAATAGAAAAATGTTGTTTTCAAGTTGGTGGAGAAGTAGTAGAAGAATTTAAAAAAGATTTACCATTTTCAGAAAACTACATTTTTAATGATAGTGTTAAAGATAAATATAAAATAGACTTGCAAGGAATTATTAAACAAACTATAATAAATAGTGGTGTTTTAGAAAATAATATTGAAGTTAGTGGACTTTGCACTATGTGTAATAGTAATATGTTTTTCTCTCATAGAGTTATGGGAAATGAAAGAGGCAGTCTTGCTGGGATTATTAGTTTAGTTTAATAGGTAGGTGAAATATTTGAACGAAAGAGAAATTGAAAAAAATATAAAAAATCAAAATATTATAATAAAAGTTGAAGAAGACAGCATAGCAGAAGAAATGGGTATTGAGCCAGGTGATATACTTATTAGTATAAATGATAGTGAAGTAAAAGATGTTTTAGATTATAGATATTTTATACAAGATGAATATATAGAAGTTGTTATAAAAAAACCGAATGGCGAAGAATGGGAACTTGAAATTGAAAAAGATGAATTTGAAGATTTAGGTATAGTTTTTGAAAGTGGGCTTATGGATAAAGCTAAAAGTTGTTCTAATAAATGTATTTTTTGTTTTATAGACCAAAATCCTAAAGGTATGAGAAAAACTATATATTTTAAAGATGATGATTCTAGGCTATCATTTTTACAAGGTAATTATATAACACTTACTAATATGAAAGATGAAGATTTAGATAGGATTATTTTTTACCATCTTTCACCAATAAATATATCTGTACACGCAACAGATATAGAAGTTAGAAAATTTATGCTTAAAAATCCTAATTCTGTTAAAATAATGGAACAAATAGAAAAGTTGGCAAATGCTAATATAAAAATGAATTTTCAAATAGTATTATGTAAAGATATAAATGATAAACATATTTTAGATAAAAGTATAGAAGATTTAAGCAAATATTTACATTTAGGTTGTAGTATGGCTATTGTTCCATTAGGTGTTACAAAATATAGGGATAATTTGCCACAAATAGAAAGCTTTACAAAAGAAGATAGCATAAATATTATAAAGCAAGTGGGAAAATGGCAACAAAAATTACAAAATGAATATGGTACAAAATTTGTATTTTTATCAGATGAATTTTATTTAAAAGCAGAAATTCCACTTCCTAATAGTGATTATTATGAAGGATACCCACAATTAGAAAATGGTGTTGGTATGCTTACATTAATGGAAGAAGAATTTTTTGAATATTTTGACACAATAGAAGGGGATAATATAGAGCGAAACTATTCAGTAGCAACAGCAAAACTAGCTTATCCACTTATTAAAAAATTATGTGATAAAATATGTGAAAAATTTACAAACACTAAAATAAATGTATATGAAATAACAAATTACTTTTTTGGTGAAACAATAACAGTATCAGGACTTTTAACTGGTGGGGATATAATTAACCAATTAAAAGACAAAGAACTTGGGAATATGTTATTTTTACCAGAAAATTGTGTTAGAGCAAATGAAACTGTATTATTAGATGATTTATATATAGAAGATATAGAAAAACAATTAAATGTAAAAGTTTGTTTATCTAATGATAATGGTGCAAAATTTATAAAACAATTTATAGGAGGATAAAAAAATGGCAAAACCAATAGTTGCAGTAGTTGGTAGACCTAATGTAGGTAAGTCTACGTTGTTTAACAGAATAGCAGAAGAGCGAATTTCTATTGTAGAAGATACACCAGGTGTAACAAGGGATAGAATTTATGCAGAGGCTGAATGGCTTAATCATAAATTTACATTAATAGATACAGGTGGGCTTGAACCTGAAAGTGATGATATTATTTTAAAACAAATGTATACACAAGCTCAAATTGCAATAGAAACGGCAGATGTAATACTTTTTGTTGTAGATGTTAAAACTGGTGTAACAGATGCAGATATGCAAGTAGCTAATATTTTAAGAAAAGCTAATAAGCCAGTTGTTTTAGCAGTTAACAAAATGGACGATTTAAGAAAATATGGTATGGACATTTATGAATTTTATCAACTTGGTATAGGTGAACCTTTTGGTGTATCAGCAGGACAAGCAATAGGACTTGGTGACCTTTTAGATGAAGTTGTTAAAAATTTCCCTAAAGATTTAGAAGACGAAGAAGATGATGAAACTATAAAAGTTGCTATTATAGGTAAGCCTAATGTAGGTAAATCTTCTTTAGTAAATAAAATTTTAGGAGAAGAAAGAGTTATAGTAAGTGATATTGCAGGAACTACTAGAGATGCAATAGACACACCTTATGAAAAAGATGGACAAAAATATGTATTTATAGATACTGCTGGTATGCGTAGACAAAGTAAAATTAAAGAAAGTATTGAAAAATATAGTATAATAAGAGCAGTAGCAGCAGTTGAAAGAGCAGATGTATGTGTTCTTATGATAAATGCAACAGAAGGTATTACAGACCAAGATACTAAAATAGCAGGGATTGCACACGAAGCAGGTAAACCTACTATAATTGTAGTTAATAAGTGGGATTTAATAGAAAAAGATAATAAAACAATGAATAACTTTATTAAAGAAATAGATAAAGAGTTTAAATATATGTCTTATGCTCCTAAAATGTTTATTTCTGCTTTAACAGGACAAAGAGTACACAAACTTTTTGAAACAATAAAATATTGTAGTGAAAATAGTGCAAGACGTATTTCTACTGGTATGTTAAATGATGTTTTAATTGAGGCTATGGCACTTAATCAACCACCAGCAGAAAAAGGTAGACCTTTAAAAATTTATTATATAACACAAGTTTCTGTCAAACCACCTACATTTATACTTTTTGTAAATGATACAGAACTTTTACATTTTTCTTATAAAAGATATATAGAAAATCAATTGAGAGAGGCTTTTGGCTTTAGTGGAACACCTATACACTTTATAGCAAGAAATAAAACTGAAAGGAACTAATAAAAATGGAAAGATTATTTAGTTTTATTATAGGTTACTTTATAGGGTGTATACAATCGGCTTTTATAGTTGGTAAGCTTGTAGGTAAAATAGATATTAGAGAACACGGCAGTGGTAATGCTGGTATGACTAATGTTACTAGAGTTCTTGGAGCAAAAGCAGGTGTATTTGTATTTGTTTTTGATATTTTAAAAGGACTTATTGCATTTAATCTTTGTAATTTTATTTTTGGTGGTAGTTTATTTTTAAATGGTGGTTCTGTTTTATATGGTGTTTATGCTGGTTTTGGTGCTATTATAGGACACGATTTCCCTTTCTATTTAAAATTTAGAGGAGGCAAGGGGGTAGCTACTACTTTAGGATTTTTACTTTTTGTAAATCCTACTATTGCAATAGTTACTTATGTTGTAGGTTTTATAGTGGCTTATACTTCTAAATATATATCATTAGCATCTTTAGTTATTACAGGTCTTTTCTTTGTTCTTATGATAGTTGTAAAAATGCCCGTTGAAGAAATAATGATTATGGCAATAGTTATGATTTTATGTTATTATCAACATAGAGAAAATATAAAAAGACTTATTAAAGGAGAAGAAAGAAAATTTTCTTTTAAGAAAAATTAATGCTTATACATGATTTTTATTTAGTTGAACTAGAAAATACAGAAATATTAAAAAGTTTAAATATTTATAGTAGTATTTTAGATATAGATAGGCAAATTGAAAAAAATGGATTTAATGGTATAAATCTTATTGATAAAGTACATATTAATGATGACTTTATAACATTTTTTGGGGATTTTTTAAAGCTTATACCTAATGATATACCAGAAGAAATACAAGTTAAATCTGATTTTGGACTAAATTATTATGGTATAACAGTTTTAAAAAATAGTGAAAAAATAAATAATATATTTAATAAAATATATTATTTATTTGAACCACTTGAAGATATATTTTATATGCAAGAAATATATATATAAGGCATATGTTGTAATACTAAAATAATTAGTAAATAAAAATATAATATTTTACATAATAAAAAATCTTGTAAAAAAAAATATAAAAAAGATATTATTTATATGTTTGATAAACTTAAAGATTTTGCTTCAAAGTTAAAATATGATATATTATATTATACATTTTGGTATATAGTTTGAAAGGAGGCTTTTTTATGAAAATAGGTGTTGTTGGTGCTGGTAGCTGGGGTACTGCTCTTGCTTATTTGCTTGATAAAAATGGTCATAATGTTACTATTTGGGGCTTTGATAAAAAGGAAGTAGAAGATTTTAACAATGATAGAGAAAATAAAAGATTTTTACCAGGTGTTATGTTACCTGAAAGTCTTAAAGCTACAAATAATGATGAAGATATGAAAGATAAAGAAATAATAGTTTTAGCTGTACCTTCTAAAGCTGTTAGGGAAATATGTGAAAGATTTAAAAATATTTTTAATGATGGTAGAATTATTGTAAATGTTGCTAAAGGTTTAGAACAAGGTACATTACTTAGATTATCACAAGTTATACAAGAGGTAATACCTAATAGTAAGGTTGCTGTTTTATCTGGTCCTAGCCACGCAGAAGAAGTTGGAAAAGATATGGCTACTGCTTGTGTTGCATCTGCTTATGATTTAGATGTTGCAAAAAAAGTTCAAGATGTTTTTATGAGTGTTACGTTTAGAGTATATACAAATATGGATATAATAGGAGTGGAACTTGGAGGAGCTTTAAAAAATCTTATAGCTTTAGCTGCTGGTGCTTCTGATGGTTGTGGTTTTGGTGATAACACAAAAGCTGCTCTTATGACTAGGGGTATGACTGAAATTGCAAGGCTTGGTATGGCTATGGGTGCTAAAAAAGAAACTTTTTCAGGTCTTACTGGCATAGGTGATTTAATTGTTACTTGTACAAGTATGCATAGTAGAAATAGACGAGCTGGTATTCTTCTTGGACAAGGTAAATCTTTACAAGAAACTTTAGAAGAAGTTAAAATGGTTGTAGAAGGCGTTAATACTGCAAAAGCCGCCTATGATTTATCTATAAAATATAATATTGATATGCCTATAACTAGAGAAATAAATGAAGTTTTATATAATAATAAAAATACTAGAGATGCAGTTATTACACTTATGACTAGAAATAAAACAGATGAACAAGAAGAACCAAACCTTTTAAATTAGGAGTTGTAATGAATTTAAAATTTTATAGAAAATTATATTTAGATGAAAAAATAACTAATGAAAATGAAATTATACAACAACTAGAAAATAATATTAAAGTTTTTAATTTATATTTAATATGTGTATCAAAAAATATAAATTATATATTTGAAATATTTTCTATAAATGAAGCATTTAAAGATATATATAAAGATAAAGATTATATAGTTGTTGGTATGTCTTATAGTAAAAAACAAGCATTTATATTAATAAAAAGTATTTTTCAAGACAACATAAAAGACATAAATCATATAAAAGAAAAATTTTTAAAAAATAAGTAAAGTTACTGGTGATAATATGAGTATTTTAATAGGCTTATTAAAAATAATAGGTATAATTTTAGCTTTATTATTAGTTATTATTTGTATAATTATTTTTTGTGGTATAAATCTTAAATTATCTTTTAATAATAAAGAAAAAATATCATATTTTGTAAAATTAACATATTTATTTGGATTATTTTCTTATACTTTAAATAGTGAAAATAATTTGAATACTATAAAAATTTTAGGTATAAATATTGATAAATTTAAGAAGAATAAAGATATATCAAAAAAAGAAAAAACAAAAAAGAAAAAACAAAAAGATAAAAATTTAGATGAAGATATTGAACTAAAAAATAATCAACAATTAGAAGAAAATATAAATAATGAAGAAGAAAATATTAATTTAGAAGATAATAATAAAATAAAAGAAAGTAACAAAGAAAATAAATTTGAAAAATTTAAGTCAAAAATTTATTATTTTAAAATAAAAGTTAATAATATTATAAATCAAATTAAATTTATTGTACAATATCCAGATAAAAAAGAAATATTAAAATTATCTTTATTGTTATTAAAAAGACTTTTAAAAGCAATAAAATTTAGAAAAATAAAAATAAATATTGACTATGGGTTAGATGAACCCTTTAAAACTGGTAATGTTTGTGGTATAATAAGTGCTATAATACCTTTTTTACCTAAAAGATTTATTAATGACATAAAAATCCTGCCAGATTTTGAAAATCAATTGTTTTTGGCTAATATTGAAATAAAATGTAAAACTTCATTATTTAAAATATTATTACCTATAATTTTATTTATAAGTAAAAAACCAATAAGAAAAATAATTTTTAGTAAAGGAGAATGATTATGTCTAATCTTAATAGTAGTTTAGAAGTTTTATTTAGTAAAATGGAAGGGTTTATCTCTTCAAAAACTGTTGTTGGAGAACCTATTAATATAGGTGAAGTAATAATAGTACCTTTGGTTGATATATCTGTAGGTGTTGGAGCAGGTTCTTATGAAAGAAAAGAAAAAAATAATGAAAATTCTGGTGGTGGCTTAGGAGCAAAAATAACTCCTTCTGCTATGCTTGTTGTTCAAAATGGGTCTGTACAACTTGTAGATGTAAAAAATCAAAATAGTGTAAACAAACTTATTGATATGGTTCCTGGTGTTGTTTCTAAATTTAATTTAAATTCATTTTTTAAAAAAGGTGATAATGAAGAAAATGTAGAAGAAAACACAGAAGATAAATAAAATTTTTAGATATAGTTATCTAAAAATATATTAATTTACATTAAGAAAAAGAATTTTGGAGGAAATTGTTTTATGAAGCATGAACTTATTATAGTTTTAGACTTTGGTGGGCAATATAATCAACTTATTGCAAGAAGAGTTAGGGATTTAAATGTTTATTGTGAAGTATTATCTTATGATACTCCACTTGAAGAAATTAAGGCTAAAAACCCTAAAGGTATTATATTTACAGGTGGTCCTAGTGTTGTAACTGAAGAAGATGCACCAGTTGTAGATAAAGAAATTTTTGAACTTGGTATACCAGTATTTGGTATATGCTATGGTTGTCAACTTATGGGCTATCTAAATGGTGGTCAAGTTGGTAAAGCTGATAAAAAAGAATATGGTAAAGCTGAATTAACTGTTGACAATACAAATCCTTTATTTGAAAATGTAAATAAAGAAAGTATTTGTTGGATGAGTCATACTTATTACATTACAGAAGTACCACCTAATTTTGAAGTTATTGGTACTACTGAAACTTGTCCTACTGCTAGTATATATAATAAAGAAAAAAATCTTTATGGCGTACAATTTCACCCAGAAGTTGTGCATACTGAATTTGGTAATGATATAATTAAAAATTTCTTATATAATGTTTGTAAATGTTCTGGTGATTGGGTAATGACTGATATTGCTAATGAAATGGTACAAGCTTTAAAAGAAAAAATCGGTGATAAAAAAGTTTTATGTGCTTTATCTGGTGGTGTAGATTCTTCTGTTGCTGCTGTTTTAGTTCATAAAGCTATTGGTAAAAATTTAACTTGTGTTTTTGTTGACCATGGTCTTATGCGTCTTAATGAAGGTGATGAGGTTATGTCTGTTTTCAAAGAACAGTTTGATATGAACCTTATTCGTGTTAATGCTGAAGATAGATTTTTAGGTAAACTTGCTGGTATTTCTGACCCTGAAACTAAAAGAAAAATTATAGGTGAAGAATTTATTCGTGTATTTGAAGAAGAAGCTAAAAAAATAGGTTCTGTTGACTTTTTAGTACAAGGTACTATTTACCCTGATGTTATTGAAAGTGGTACTAAAAATTCAGCTGTTATAAAAAGTCATCATAATGTTGGTGGGCTTCCAGATGTTGTAGATTTTAAAGAAATTATTGAACCTTTAAGAGACTTATTTAAAGATGAGGTTAGAGCTGTTGGTACTGCTTTAGGTATACCAGACTTTTTAGTACATAGACAACCATTCCCAGGACCTGGACTTGCAATAAGAATTATAGGTGATATTACTAAAGAAAAACTTGATATTCTTAGACAAACTGATTTTGTATTTAGAGATGAAATTGCAAAAGCTGGTCTTGATAGAGAAATTTGGCAATATTTTACTGTTTTAACTGGTCTTAGAAGTGTTGGTGTTATGGGTGATGAAAGAACTTATAGCTATACTATTGCTTTAAGAGGTGTTACAAGCCTTGATGCAATGAGTGCTGATTGGGCTAGAATTCCTTATGATGTTTTAGAAAAAATTAGTGTTAGAATGGTAAATGAAGTTCCTAATGTTAATAGAGTAGTTTATGATATAACTAGTAAACCACCTGCAACTATTGAATGGGAATAGGAACAAAATAATAGAAAACCCCTATATTTCAATATATATAGGGGTTATTTTTGTTTTAATGGTACTAATTTGGCACTAAAAATATTTTGTTTGACTTTTTGTATATTAGCTTGTATAATGTTTTTAGGGTAATTGCATAAGGGTATAAAGTTAGCCCCTTTACTTTAATTTTACTAAACTAGAGTAAAGGGGGTGTTAATATGGATACAAAAGACACTTTAGAATTATTATTTCAAGGTGGCATTTTCCTACTAACACTTCTTACATATATAAAAAAGAAGTAAGAAAAACAACTAACCACCCTGTTGCGACCAAGGTGGTTTAATATAAACAAACCATTTGGGGCTAACTACCTTGTGTAGTTGCCTTACCCTATATAAATATAATATCATATATATATTAGTTTGTAAAGATATTAAAATAGATTGTTTAGCTTTTCTGCTACTTCTGTTTGCTTGTTAGGATATAAATGAGAATATGTATTTAATGTTGTTTCTATATTTTCGTGTCCTAAACGTTCGGATATAAGAAGAGGGGAAAAGCCTAGTTCTATCAATAAACTTGCGTGAGAGTGCCTTAAATCGTGTACTCTTATTTTTTTTATATTTGAAAGACTACAATATTTTATTAAATTATGTCTTAAATAATGCTTTGTAAAATAAAATATACGTTCTTGTACATCAAGGCTATAAGATGTATTTATATAGTTTTGTAGCTCATCTCCTAAAGCCTGTGGTATAGTTATTGTACGATTGCTTTTAGATGTTTTAGGCTCTGTTATTATATCATTTTTTTCTATTCTTTGTAGTGATTTATTTATGGTTATAGTATTGTTTATTAAGTCTATATCATTAACTGTAAGTGCAAATAATTCGCCTTGCCTTATACCTGTATAATACAGTACATTAAAAGCTAATTTACATAAAGGTATATCTACATAAGATATAAATGTTTTATATTCTTCTAAAGTCCAAAAGTCTATATTATTAGCTTTTTTCTTGCCTATACTACCTGCTTTATGACAAGGATTTTCTTTTAATCCATAATATTTTATACCATAATTAAATAAAGCTACGAGTTGATTATTAACAGTTTTTAGATAGGTATCTGATAAGCCTTGATTTAGTAATTCATTTTGCCAAGTTCTTATATTAGTAGGTTTAATTACATTTAAAGGCATATCTTTGAAAAATGGTAATATTTTAGTATCAAATATTACTCTTTTAGTGTTCATAGTATTTAGCTTTAATCTATGTTTCATATCATTAAAATATAGCTCTACTAAACTATTTAATGTCATATCATTATTATTTGTCTGTTGCTTTATAAATTCAATTTCAAAATTTAAAGCATCTTTTTTAGTCTTAAAGCCCCTTTTTTTCTTCTGTTTTTTTGTTCCTGTCCAATCACTATAATAAAACTTACAATACCAAGTATTTGTTGTTGTATCTTTATATGCTGGTATGGTTTATCACTCCTTTAGATACTTTATTATTTTAAAATGGTAGAGTATCATCAATTTTTTCAATTTTTGTTTGTGAATTAATAACTTCTTTCATATTTTCTTCTTCAATTTTTTTTAGATATTCTTCTTTTGTCATATTAATATTTTTATCATTTTTATATTTTTCTCTATATTGAAGCTTTTTATCTATTATCCATAAATCTAAAAGACTTTTTTTAATAGTTCCTCCATTATATAAATGAACCATATCATTAAATTCTTGTAAGAAATCATCTAATACTTTATATTTAAAAAATGCCCCAAATATTGTATAAGTATCATTAATTGTTTCAAATCTTTCTCTAAGATAAATTATATCATCTAATACAAGTTGATATAAGAAGTCTATTATATCTGGAATAGTTATATAAACAGAATTTTTATTATCACAAAGTTCATCTAAAGAAATATTAAATTTTTGTGATATATTTATAAGTAATTCTAAAGGGGGCATTTTAGTTCCATTTTCATAAGATGATAAACTTACTGTAGATATACCAAACATATCAGCAAAATCTTTTTGATTAAGATTATTTTCTTGTCTTAATTGTCTTAAATTATCTGATAACAATATAATCACTCCTTTTTTATTAATTATACCATAAAATAAAAGATTATAAAAGATAAAATTTAATAATATTAAAAATTATTAAAAAGTATTGACAATATTAAAATAAATTAATATAATATTAAATATATTTAATAATTATCAAATATAATTAATAATTATTAAATATAATTAATAAATGGAGGTTAAATAAATGAAAATTAATTATAACAAAATAAAGTTAATATTAGCAAATAAGCAATTAACTTATAAGGAACTATCAAATATGACAGGTTTAAGTAAGACAACTTTGACTAATTTAAGCAAAGGAAGTTGTAGCCATATTACAATAGGTAAACTAGCAAAAGCATTAGAAGTGCCTGTTCAAGATTTAATTGAAGAATAAAGCTAAAGTTCATATTTTGAACATTAGTTGCTTTCCATTTTTAAAAAGTAAAACTCAATAACGTTTTGTTATTATGTTAAAAAGCTAAAGTCGTGATTTACGACATTAGAATAAAGGAAAGGTGGTGCAATATGAGTTATTACACACATAAGGATATACAACAAATACTAAAAGTTAGTGAGAGTAAAGCCTATAAAATAATAAGGCAATTAAACAAACAACTTGAAGATATGGGATATATAACTATAAGAGGTAGAGTATCAAGGAAATATTTTGAAGAAAAGTTTTATGATAGTAGGGGGTGATTACAATTAGTTTAGAAAATCAATTTATATTATTTGATAATTTAATAGTAAATAGTCCTATAAATGATACAAAGTATATTTTTTTAGTAGAAAGTGATAAATTACAAGAAAATATAATAAGTTTTGGTTATTTTTCATTATGTTTTAATGATGTAGATATTAATACTTTTATTGATAGTATAAGTAGCAAATTAATAGGTACTTTTATAAGTGAATATATATTTTTACCTATGATGACTAAAAAGAAAAATGATGAATTTATTTTTAGTTGTGATAAAACTTTAAAGGTAGATAAAAAAGCCTGGACTATAATAAAAGATAGGGAATTTTATTTTGAAAATAATGAAGATGAATTTAAACAAATTTTAAAGCAACACATAGAAACTATAGATAAACAACCTGTATTAGCAAATCACGGATTTGAAACAGAAAAGGGCAAAATAAAGGCAAAGGACTTAGATAAAGAAGCCTTTGCCAAGTATATAGTTGGTAAATACAGTATTGTAAAAATCGAAAAAGGGTTACATTATTATGACCCTAAAGAAAAATATTATCCTTGCTTAACACAAGATGACTATAACAGTATAATAATGCAAGAAGTTTACAATACAAGTAGCCACCAAAGAAAAGAATATTATACATATTTAGTAGTTAATGCTCCAACTAAAAACCCTAGTCCACCTAACTATATACTATTTAATAATGGTATATATGATTTGGATAAGGATACATTGTTACCATTTTCTAATGAATATGTAATTCAAAATAAAATCCCATATAATTATACCAAAGAACATACCCAAAAATCAATAGATATTGTAGAAAAATTTTTGTTATCAATATCTAATAATGATGTAGAAGTATGTAGCCTATTAAAACAAGTAATAGGCTATATTACTTATAGAAAAAATTCTTTAGGTAAAACGTTCTTTTTATATGGGGTTGGTGGTAATGGTAAAAGTACATTTTTTAAACTATTAGATTATATATTTGGTAAAAATAATATAGTTTATAAAGAATTACAAGACTTGCCAAAAGAATATAATTTGGCATCTTTAAATGGTAAGGTTTTAACTATATGTGATGATGTAGAAAATGCTTATATAGAGAAAACAAGTATATTAAAAAAGCTAATAACAGGTGAACCTGTAACTGCTAGACACTTATATACTGCTCCAGAAGAATTTACATACAATGGTAAAATACTTTTAGCTGGTAATGAAATACCTAAAATGAATGACAAGTCTAATGGTATGGGAAGAAGATTAGAAATAATACCATTTGAGGCAGATTTTACAATAGACCCTGATATACATATAGAGGATAAATTGTTTAATAAAGAAGTAGCAGAAAGATTATTATATATAGGTATTGAAAGTTTAAAAGATATTTTAAATAAAAAACAGTTTATTAAATGTAAAGTTGTTGAACAAGCTAAAAAAGAATATCAACAAGGCAATAACCATATAAAAGAATTTGTTGAAGAATATAGTCATTTATTTAGTACATATAGTGCAAATGAAATTTTTGAAAGATATAAGGACTTTTGTAAAGAATGTTTGTACAAGCCTAATAGTAGAAATAATTTTTATAAACTTGTTGAGAATGAGGGGTGGTATAAACCTGATAAACCTGTTTTAGTTAATGGTAAAACAATGAGAATATTTTTACCTAAAAATTTTAAATGAGTTACACTTAATTACACTTTAGTTACAGAAAAATTACACTTTTATAGCTTGTAACCATTGAATATATGGGGAAATTACACTTATTACACTTTTTTATATAAAAATAAAAAAATAAAATAAATTAAAAAATAAAAATTGTATTAAGTATAAAAATATTAATTTAAAAGTTTTATTAAAAAAAGTGTAGTAAAGTGTAGTTGTGTAGTTTATATATTAAAAAACATTGAATTTTCAATACTTTTAAAGGTTACACTTAATTACACTTTAACTACAGAAAAACTACACTTTTAAAGGCTATAAATATTGAAAATCTAGGAAAAACTACAAAACTACAGTTTTTTATCAAAAAAATAAAAAAATCTTAAATAATAAATTTTTTAGCTAAAATTATAGATTATTATATAATGTATTAAGTTATAATTTTTTTTATTAAAAAAAGTGTAATTACTGTAATAAGTGTAACTAATATATTAAAAAACATTGAATTTTCAATACTTTTAAAGGTTACACTTTTTATTACAGTTTTGTAGTTGTGTAGTAATTCTGTAACCTACATTTTGAAAGGAGGTGATATTTATGAATGAATTACAAATAAGATTAGATAAAGCCTATAAGCTAAAGCAAGATGATATTAAAACATTTGATAAATACTTATTTAATTATTGTAGCTTAAAGGCTAAAAATAACATTAATAAAGATGATGTTAAACTTTCAGCTTTTTGGAGTATAGCATTAAGTATAATAGCTTATATTGATAGTACTGAAATATATGATGTATCTACTATTGAGAATTTTATCCAACAGTTAGAAAATACTGTTAAAGCTGGTAAATATGAAAATATAGATTATTTATATTTAATAATATTTGAATTTATACAAGAACATATAGAAAGAATGTAAAACATTAATATTAATAATAGTTATATATAGAAAGGGTGTTACATATGATAAAATTTAATACTTATGAAGAATATGAAACTTATATAAAAGAATTTATTACAGATACAATGTTAAAAAAGGTAATTTATAGATTTTGGAATAAAGAAGAAAAAGAAATATTTCATATTATTTTTAATAGTTATATACGTAATGAATTATCTAAAAATATGCGTAACTGGTTATTTAGAAAATTTATAAATAGTGATATTAGTTATATGTCAAATTTGGATTATTGTATTGATGCAAAAGATGAAATAGAGTTGTTAAGAGATTTAGAAGAAGATAATCTTATATTTGTAAGAGAAGAAAAAAGATTAACTATAATATATCACTATAGAAGAGATGAAATAAATAGCTTAAAAGATATGGCAAATAAAAAAGCTTTAGCCAGTTATAAAAAAGCTAAAGCAACAACATAAAAACTATTTATATTTTATAATAAAAATGTTAATTTGTAAAGAGGTAATTTATGATAAAAGGTAAAATTATATATAATAATCCTTTAGAAAGGGATAAAATAAAGGCTATATTGGTTAATTTAGGTATTGTAAAGATAGATTATAAGCAAAGTAAAAAAGGGGTAAATTATATTCAATTTATGTATGATTTTGGTAAATAAAAAGTGCTTGAAACATTGAGAAATACTGCTAAAACTCTTGCATACCCCCTTATATTATGGTATAATATAAATACAAATAAATAGTATTACCCACTTTAAATAAGTGTAGTCTTTAGACGTAGGGATATAATAATCTTGATAGATTTATATCTTTACGTCTTTTTATTTATTGCTATAATTTTAGAAAAAATAAAAAAGTTAGTAAAAAAATAAGTAAAAAATTAATTAAAATATAAAAATTACTGATAAATTAAAGATTTTTAAAGATTATTTTAAATTATGAATAGTAATTAAAAATATAAATGATTTATAAAGGAGATGTTAAAATGGATAATAATATTAATGAAATGGAAGATGTACAAGAAAGTTTTACACAAGAAGATGTAGAAAGATTAGCAATAGAAAAATTTGAGCAATACAAATATGAGTTAGAATGTGATAATTACTTAGAAAAAAATAATATACCTAAAGAGATTAAAGATATTATAAAATTTGATAATATAGAAATGTTAGAAAAAAATATAAATACATTAAAAGAAATATTTGGACAAAGTTTAATACCAGGTTTAACTATAGAATCTAGTGGTGCTACACCTGGTAGTAGTAATACTATATTAAAAAATAATAAAAATAATATGACTAGAAAAGCATTTGGACTTAATTAGAAAGGAGATTTTAACAATATGAGTAAAATGATAGATTTAGTAACAAAGTACTTACCATATGTAGATGAAGTTTTTTCAACAGAAAGTAAAAGAACTTTAGTTACTAATAATGATTTTAATTGGAATGGTGCAAAATCTGTAAAAGTTTACAAAGTAACTACTGCTAAAATGAATGATTATAATAGAGATAATGAAAACAATGGTTCAAGATATGGAAAAGTTGAAACATTAAATGCTACTACTGAAACAATGACATTATCCAAAGACCGTTCATTTACATTTGAAATTGATAGGTTAGACACAGATGAAACAGAGGGACAGTTAGCTAGTGCTAGTGCTTTAGCTAGGCAAATAAGAGAGGTATGTATACCTGAAATAGATACATATGTTTATAATGTTATGTGTACAAATGCAGGTAATAAGCCTGAAGCAATAGCTTTAACATCTGAAAATATATATAATGAGATTATAAAGGCTAATTGTGTATTAGATGATAATGAAGTTCCTGAAACTAATAGGGTTATGCTTGTAACACCTCAAGTATATTTATTACTTAAACAATGTAAAGACATAACTATGGAAACTAATATTGGTAATGATTTAAGATTAAAAGGGGTTATTGGCATTATAGATGGTATTACAGTTATTAAAATACCTGCTAATAGGTTACCTAATGATTTTGGATTTATGATAGCACACCCTATTGCTACTGTATCACCTGTTAAATTAGAAGATTACAAAATACATTCAAGTCCACCAGGAATAAGTGGAGACCTTGTGGAAGGACGTTTATGTTATGATGCATTTGTTTTAGATAATAAGGCAAAAGCTATTTACTATCAAGCTAAAACAGAATAATAATAGATTAAGCCCCTGCATATTAGTAGGGGTTTTATAAATAAGGAAAGGAGTGTAAAAGTATGAGAAATTTAAGTACTTTATTTATGAAAGCTAAAAATATTGTAAAGCAAAATGAAAAACAATTACATTTAGCATTTTTAGATTATGAAAATAATATGTATATTGCTACTTGTTGTTATCTTAAAAATGGTAAAGAAACAAGAAGAGATACAACAAATCATAAAACAAAAGAAGAGGGGCTACAATATATAGAAAGTATGGTTGAGAAATATCCTTATGAAGATAAGACATTTGTTATATATGGTGGTGAAGATTTAGAATAATAAGGAGGTGTTAAAAATGTCTAAACCAAAAAGATTAAGATTATCTACACCAACAGAAGTAAGACGTACATTAGGGAAAATTGCTAATCTAGTTTATAATGGGGAATTGGATATAAAGATAGCAAATAGTTTAACTGTAACTTGTAATGCTATTTTAAATAGTATTAGAATAGATGACCAACAAAAACGTATTGAAGAAATAGAAAGGATATTGCAAGAAAAGAAAATATAGTATATAATAAATAAAGCTAATCTTAATAAAAGGGTTGTTAGCCTACTAACTCTAACAAGAGAGTTAGGGGGTGGTATAATGAGTACATATGAAGCTATATCACTAATGATAAACTTTGCTACTCTAGTTATTTTAATAATAAACATAAAAAAATAACAGCCCGTGTTCGCTAAAACTATGGCTGTTATTTAATAAATCATTAAATAATAGTAGTAGGCTAACAATTAAGGTTAGCTTTTTTCTTATATTTATTTTAACATAAATATATTACAATGTAAACAACTAAACACAAAATATATAAATAAAAGATAAAAGTAATAGTAAAATATAGTATTAAACATAAAAAACAATAGATTAGTTTTTGGTACTAAAATGGTACTAAAAATTTTAAAAATATATAAAAATAATGATAAAAACGTATATTAAAAAAATAAAAAGCCTAGAAATACAGTATATACAATTATATGATAAAACATTTTTAAAGAATGGGAATAAAAAAATTACCCCCTATACTTATAGGGGGTAATTTTTTTACACAAAATTTTCATTTCAAATTTAATAAATGTTGTAATATAAAGATATATAAGTAATTTTACTTATATTATTAATTTTTAAAGGAGAGAATTATGAATTATTTTAATTGGAAAGAAAGATTTAAAAATCCTATATTTTGGGTAAATACAATACTTGCAATAGTTATGCCTATACTTGCTTATTATGGTATGAGTGCTAAAGATTTTACTACTTGGGATAGTATTTTTAATATTGTACTAGATGCTTTAAAAAATCCATATGTTTTAGGCCTTGCACTTATATCATTATGGAATAATATTATTAATCCTGTAACAAAAGGTATAACAGATTAAGAAAGAGGTGTAATATATGAGTAGAGATATAAAATTATTACATCCAGAAGTACAAGCTATAATACCTAAATTTTTAGAAGAATGTAAAAATCAAGGACTAATAGTAAAAGTTACAGATACATTAAGAACTAAAGAAGAACAAGACAAACTATATGCACAAGGAAGAACAGAAGCTGGAAATATTGTAACTTGGGTAAAATATCCATATAGCAATCATAATTGGGGAATGGCTTTTGATATTTGTAGAAATGATGGTAAAGGTGCTTATAATGATAATGATGGTTGGTTCAAAAAAGTAGGACAAGTAGGTAAAAAATTTGGTTTAGAGTGGGGTGGTGATTGGAAAGGTACACCTGATAAACCACATTTTGAATTAACTAAATATGGTAATACTAATACACTTGTAAAAAAATATGGAGTTTTTGAAAATTTTAAAAAAACTTGGGTAAAAAATGAGGAGAAAAGTTATATGTTTGTAAATAGAAATTATAGTTATAATAATAAAATTAAATCTTTTAATGTTATTAATGAAAATGGAGAAAATTATATTAAAGTTAGAGATTTGGCAGATTTATTAAACAAAAATATTTTATATGACAATAATACTAAAATTACAATGTTTGAAGATATTGTAGAAAACATAAAAGTTATAATTAATAATAAAGAACATACAATAAAATCTGTAAATATAAAGGGATTTAATTTTATGAATGCTAGAGAATTATCTAATTTATTAGGTTATGAAGTAGGGTATAATGAAACTTTACAAAAAATATACTTTCAACTTAAAAAATCAATTATTAGTAAGTTAAAATTTATAAAAGGTAGGTGATTTATTGAGTATATTCCAAAGTAAAATAAATTATATAATATCTATAATTACAGGTATATTTTCTGCTATTTTAGGTGATTTTTGGTTTTTATTTTTATTTCTTATAATTTTAAATATTATTGATTATACAACAGGTATAATGAAAGCTAAATATTTAAAAAAAGAAAGCTCAAGAAGAGCTATGAAAGGATTTATTAAAAAGTTTTTCATTTGGTGTTTAATAGCTATGGGGTTTGGACTTGGTATAGCCTTTAAAAAAATAGGACAAGTTATAAATATAAATTTATCATTAATGTTAGCTATTGGTTGGTTTTTACTTGCTCATTGTATAATAAATGAATTTAGAAGTATTTTAGAAAATATGATAGAACTAGATAAAGGTTATTTAGTTCCTAAATGGTTAATAAAAGGATTAGAAGTAACTCAAAATATAATGAATAAAAAAGTTGATAATGTACTTGATAATTTAGAAAATAGAGAGTAAAATTTACTCTCTATTTTTTATAAAATTATTTATAAATTCAATAGTTATTTTTTGTTGTTCTTTATTAGTTATTTCACCTATACCATCGCCTTTTTGGTGTCCATAATTACCAAACATTGAATGATTACCACCTTTTATAACTATTTCATTTTCTGTATTTTTTAATTTATTTTTATTTAAAATTAAATCATTTGAACCATATAAAACTAATGTTTTTTCTAAAGGTATATTACCATAAACATAAGCACCTAATAAAATAACACCATTTATTTTATCTAAATTTTTAGAAGCATAACTACTTGCCATAGCACCACCTAAAGAATGTCCTCCTATATACCAATTTTCTATATTTGTATTTTCTTTTATTATTTTATCTGCTACATTAAAGTTAAAAAAGGCTAAATTAAAAGGCATTTTAGGCAATATACAAGTATAACCATTTTCTGTTAAACTATTTAATAGTGGCAAATAGGATATATATTCAACTTTAGCACCAGGATAGAAAATTATACCTATATTAGTAGAGTTTTTAGGTGTTAAAGTTATAATATTATTTTCTATTGTAATATTTTCATTGTTTAGTATTTCTTTAGCAGTATTGTCAGCTTTATAATATTTATTAACATATAATATAAATATTATAAAAAATAAAGTTAAAAATATTAATAAGTATTTTAGTAATTTTTTTATAATAATTCCCCCCTTATTAAATTTTATTTTTGTTTCTATATTCTGAAGGCGATAAACCAATTTCATTTTTAAAAGCTCTTGAAAAATTTAATTGATTGTCATATCCTACACTTTCAGAAATATTTTTTATAGAGAGAGAGGTTAATTTTAATTTTTCACAGGCTTTTGACATACGATATTTTATTAAAAACTGTTGTAAACTAACATTTTTATCTTTTTTAAATATTTTAGTAAGATAACTTCTATTTAAATTGCACCAAGTAGCAATATCTTCTACTTTTATATCATTTTGATAATTTTGTTCAATAAATGTTATAACTTCTCTAATATAAAAATCTTTTAATTTTCCACCAATAGCATCATTTTTTAAATTAGTTCCTTTTATAAGACAATCAAAAAATAAATATAAATGTGCTATAAGATGTAATGAAGATTGAGCAGAGTTTTTAACAATATAGAGCATTTCATTTATTATATTATTTGATAGTTCTGTAGATTTTGGTATATAAATGGGATAATCTTTAGTTAAATTTATTATATCTAAAATTTCTTTAACTTTAACTCCATCAAATTCTAACCAAACATATTCCCAAGGTTCATTTTCATCAGCAGAATAAAAAGTAACTTGTTCTGGATAAATCATAAATCCCATATTTTTTTCAAGATTATAAATCTTTGTACCATTTATATCTTTTGTTTTAAAATGTCCTTTTCCAGAAATAATATAATGAAAAAGAAAATGATTTTTTTTTCTAGGTCCGCAAGAATCAAGAGAATTACATTTTTGCCAACCATATTGATATAATGTTAAGTCTATGTAAACGTCATTCTTAAATATAGAGGAAATTAAATTTTCCATAATATACTCCTTTAAAATCACTAAAGTAATATAAATATATCAAAATGTGTGTATTTATATCAATATAATAATAAAATATGCATTTTGATATAAATTATATATTATTATGTTATTTATTTATTATTATTTTTAGTATATCATAAAATTAATAACAATAAAAGTAGTTTTTGAGGAGGAATTTAAAGTGTTAGATAAAATTTTAAATGTTTTTAAAGAAAAATTTGGCGAAACTGGTACAATACTAAAATTTTTTGCACCAGGGAGAATTAATTTAATAGGTGAACATATAGACTATAATGGAGGTTGTGTATTCCCTTGTGCCTTAACAATAGGTACTTATGGTGTAGTTAGAAAGCGTGAAGATAATAAAATAAGATGTTATTCTTTAAATTTTGAAGATAAAGGTATTATAGAAACAGAAATAGAAAATTTAAAATATCAAAGTGAACATAATTGGGTTAACTATATAAAAGGGGTTATTTGGGCTTTTGAACAAAAAGGACATAAAATTGATAAAGGTTTTGATTTTGTTTGTTTTGGTACAATACCTAATGGTTCAGGACTTTCTTCTTCAGCCTCTTTAGAAATATTAATAAGTAAAATATTAATAGATTTATTTAATATTAATATTAGTATGGTAGAGGCTTCATTAATAAGTCAATTTGCAGAAAATAAATTTATAGGTGTAAATTGTGGTATTATGGACCAATTTGCTATAGCAATGGGTAAAAAAGATAATGCAATATTTTTAAATACTAATACATTAGATTATAAATATGCTCCTGTAAAATTAGATGGTATTAAAATAGTTATATCTAATACAAATAAAAAGCGAGAACTTGCAGATTCTAAATATAATGAGCGTAGAAAAGAATGTGAAAATAGCTTATTAGAAATAAAAAAAGTTAAACCAGAAATAGAAACTTTAGCAGATTTAACACCAGAAGAATTTGAAAATGTAAAAGATGTTATAAAAGATGAAACTTTGCAAAAAAGAGTTAAACATGTTTTATATGAAAATGATAGAACTAAAAAAGCATATGAATTTTTACAACAAAATAATATTATAGAATTTGGTAAACTTTTAAATTTATCTCATAAATCTTTAAAAGAAGATTATGAAGTTACAGGTATTGAACTTGATACTCTTGTAGAAATAAGTTGGAAACAAGATGGGGTTATAGGTTCAAGAATGACTGGTGCAGGTTTTGGAGGGTGTACAGTTAGTATAGTAAAAGAACAATTTGTTGATAGTTTTATACAAAATGTAGGTAAAGAATATAAAGAAAAAATAGGTTATGATGCTGATTTCTATGTAGCTGAAATTGGTGATGCTCCAAAACAAATATAATAATAGAGGTGTATTTATGAAGATTTTTGATGCTATTGAAAGTTTAATTTTATATGCTATTAATAATAATTTAATAACAAAAGAAGATGTTATATTTACAAAAAATAAAATAGCTGAAGTTTTAAAAATAGAAGATTTACAAGAAGGAAATAAAAAAGAAGAAAATTTAGAAAATATTTTAAAAGTTATTTTAGATTATGCTTGTGAAAATAATATAATAAATAATACAATAACTGAAAGGGATTTATTTGATACTAAAATAATGTCTACTTTAATAGATAGACCTAGTAATATAATAAATAAATTTTTTAAAGAATATGAAAAAAGCCCTGAAGATGCTACAAATTATTATTATAAATTTAGCCAAGATACTGACTATATAAGAAGATATAGAATAGAAAAAGATATAAAATGGCAAGTTGAAACAGAATATGGTAATTTAGATATTACTATAAATTTATCTAAACCAGAAAAAGAACTTAAAGATATATTACTTTTAAAAAATGAAAAATCTAGCAGTTATCCTAAATGTGTATTATGTAAAGAAAATGAAGGGTATGCTGGTAGATTAAATCATCCAGCTAGACAAAATCATAGAATAATACCTATAAAACTTAATGATGAAAATTGGTTTTTACAGTATTCGCCATATGTTTATTATAATGAACATAGTATAGTATTTAGTGATGAACATACACCTATGAAAATAGAAAAAGCTACTTTTAAAAGATTATTAGATTTTATTAAACTCTTTCCACATTATTTTATAGGTTCTAATTCAGATTTACCTATATCTGGAGGCTCTATATTATCACACAATCATTTTCAAGGTGGTAGATATGAGTTTGCTATGGAAAAAGCACCTATTGAAAAAGAATTTAAAATTAATGGCTTTGAAGACATAAAAGTAGGTAAAGTTAAATGGCCTATTTCTGTTATAAGAGTTTCTTCAAAAGATACTAATAGACTTATAGAATTAGCAGATAAAATTTTAAGTAAATGGGGAATTTATAATGATGAAGAAAACTTTATATTTTCAAATACAAATAATGAACAACACAATACAATAACACCTATAGCTAGAAAAGTTGGAGATATATTTGAATTAGATATAGTTTTAAGAAATAATATAACAACAGAAGAATATCCTTTAGGTGTATATCACCCACACGAAGAATTACATAACATAAAAAAAGAAAATATAGGTTTAATTGAAGTTATGGGACTTGCAATTTTACCACCTAGATTAAAAACGGAAATGGAACTTGTAAAACAATATATACTTGAAAATAAAAGTATTAATGAAAATGAACAAATTAAAAAACATAGTCATTGGGTAAAATCATTTATAAATGATTATAATCAAATAACAAAAGAAAATATAGATAATATTTTAAAAATGGAAATAGGTAAAACTTTTTCAACTGTTTTAGAACACGCAGGAGTGTTTAAAAGAACTGAAAAAGGACAACAAGGTTTTGAAAAGTTTATTTTAAGTTTAAATGATTAATAATAATTAATAAGGAGGATTTAAATATGTCAATTTTAGTTACAGGTGGAGCAGGTTATATAGGGAGTCATACTTGTGTTGAGCTTTTAAATGAAGGTTATGATGTAGTTGTTGTTGATAACTTATGTAATTCTAATAAAAAATCTTTAGATAGAGTAGAACAAATAGCAGGTAAAAAAGTTAAGTTTTATGAAGAAGACTTATTAAATAAAGAAGGGATTAGAAAAATATTTGAAAATGAAAATATAGATGCTGTTATACATTTTGCAGCTTTAAAAGCAGTAGGTGAATCTGTTAAAAAACCTTTACAATATTATCATAATAATATAACAGGTACATTGTTTTTATGTGAAGTAATGAATGAATTTAATGTTAAAAATATAGTATTTAGTTCTTCTGCTACTGTTTATGGTGAACCAGCTTTTGTACCTATTACAGAGGATTGTCCTAAAGGTAAAATAACTAATCCTTATGGACAAACTAAAGCTATGATGGAACAAATCTTGACAGATTTTAATGTAGCTGACCCTACTTTTAATGTAGTATTACTTAGATATTTTAATCCAGTAGGTGCACACGAAAGTGGACTTATAGGTGAAGACCCTAAAGGTATACCAAATAATTTAATGCCTTATATTTCACAAGTAGCAGTTGGTAAACTAGATTATTTAGGTATTTTTGGAAATGACTATGAAACAAAAGATGGTACAGGTGTAAGAGATTATATACATGTTGTAGACCTTGCATTAGGGCATATTAAAGCTCTTAAAAAACTTGAAACTGAAAAAGGTGTACTTATTTATAATTTAGGTACAGGTGTAGGTTATAGTGTTTTAGATATGGTAAAAGCTTTTGAAAAAGCTACTAATATGGAAATTAAATATGAATTTAAACCACGCAGAGCAGGAGATATTGCAAAGTGTTATGCAGACCCTTCTAAAGCTGAAAAAGAACTTGGTTGGAAAGCAGAAAGAAATCTTGAACAAATGTGTGCAGATACTTGGAAATGGCAAACAAATAATCCTAATGGTTATGATGAATAAATAAAAGTTAAATAGGTAATGAAAATGAATTTTGAAAAAGAATATATAAAATTTTGTAGTGAATTTGGTAAAGGTAAAAAAATGGTATTATCTTCTTCACTTAATAATATTGTAACTTCAAGAATGATGAGTATTGTTTATTTTGAAGAAAAATTATATTTTCAAACAGATAAATTGTTTAGAAAATATGAACAATTAAAAGGAAATCCCCATATTTCCCTTTGTATTGATAATATTCAAATAGAAGGGAAATGTAAAGAAGTTGGTAAACCTAAAGAAAATATTAATTTCTGTAATATATATAAAGAATTATTTCCAAATTCATTTAAAAATTACTCTTTACTTGAAAATGAAAGATTATTTGAAGTTACCCCAAATTTTATTCAACGTTGGATTTATATAGATAATATTCCTTATATAGAAATATTTGATATTAAAAATAAAAAATATATTTTAAAAGAATATTTTATAAATAATAAATAATATTAAAAATATAATATAAAAAGTAAAGGTATATATTACCTTTACTTTTATATTATCGACTTATTTTTTAGAAGTATCTTTTTTAATTACAAATTCAATTTGTCCCATAGAACCAGGAGCAATTTCATATTTATCAAAAACAATTACAGGGTTTTTATCTTTATTTATATAAAATTTTTGATTTTCAGAAATAGTTTTAAATTTTTGCTTAGTAAATGTAGTTTCATTATATCCAAAGAAAACTTCTTTAGGATTTGCTTTAATTCTTTCTTTTATTTGATTATCAATGCTTTTATTAGCTATATTAATATAATCATTACCAAGTAAACTATTTAATGTAATATCTTTACCAGTTTTTAAGTCTATATTATAATAATATTCTACAGTAGTATTATTCCAAGGTTCAGGACAATGTAAAACAAAAGATAAGATATTATCATCACTATATTTAAGTTCATAATTTACTTGAGGTTTAAAGTTTTTTTCATTAAATTGTTTTTCAGTACCACCAGTTTCAAGGAAAGCTTTTTTGTATTCAGCAATATCTTTATTAGCTTTAGTTTTATAATCATTAATAACTTTGTTTATTTTATCAACTTGAGCTTTTTTAATTACAAATTCAAGTTTACCCATAGAACCAGGAGCAATTTCAGACTTATCAAAAACAATTACAGGATTTTTATCTTTATTTATATAAAATTTTGTTTCACTTGTTATAGTTTTAAAACCATCTATACTTTTATCAATTCCATAACCCCAAAATATACTATTTTTATCTTTTGCTATCCTTTCTTTTATTTGATTATCAATATCTTTATTAACTATATTAATATAATCATCACCAAGTAAACTATTTAATGTAATATTTTTACCAGTTTTTAAATCTATGTTATAATAATAATCCGTAGATAAAGAATTATTCCAAGGTTCAGGACAATGTAAAACAAAAGATAAAATATTATCATCACTATATTTAAGTTCATAATTTGCTTGAGGTTTAAGATTTTTTGCATTAAATTCTTTTTCAGTACCACCAGTTTCAAGAAAAGCTTTTTTATATTCAGCAATATCTTTAATAGCTTTAGTTTTATAATCGTTAATAACCTTGTTTATTTCATTATTAATTTTTTTCTCAAGTTCTTTATTATTTTTTACAGAAACAGAAATTTTTGAGTCAGTAGTAGGTTGAGTAGCATAACTGCTAATTAAATTACAATTTACACCAATAATTAAAGTAGCAATAAAAGCATATTTATTTATTTTTCTTAACATAATAATTCCTTCTTTCATAATTTAATTATTTTTTATTGTCTTTATATTATATAGATACATTTACAATATAAAAAGTTTTAAAAATAAAAAAATTTTTTTAAAATATTTATTAATTTAATATTTCATATTATAATATAAAAACAGAATGTAGATAAAAGGTATATTGAAACATTTTCAATATACCTTTTATCTACATTCTGAATACTACTACAAGATTTTACTTAAAATAGTATTTTTATTACTAATTATTTTTAGGTTCAATAAATTTATATATAGTTGTAGTTTTATAAATTTCATTAGCTTCAAAAATAGGCTTTTTAAAATTATCTATATTATAACAATTAGGAAAATATTGTGTTTCAAAACAAAAACCACTTCTAAATAAATATTGTGCATTATCTTTTCCAAACTCTGTTACATTATTAAAATTGCCTGTATAAAATTGTAAGCCTGGTAAATCTGAATAAGCTTCTAAAGTTATTCCTGTTTGTTCTGAATAGGCTTTTGCTACTAATATTATTTCATTATTATTTCTATTTATAACATAGTTATGGTCATAACCATTACCATATTTTAATTGTGGGTAATTGTCTTCTATTTCTTTTCCTATTTCTTTAAATTGTGTAAAGTCCATAGGTGTATTTAAAACACTTAAAACTTCTCCATTAGGTATATTTGTATTTTCTTTAAAAGGTGTAAAATTATCAGCATTTATCATAACTTTATGATTTAATATATTACCTGAATTATGACCATTTAAGTTAAAATATGTATGATTTGTAAAATTAGCTATTGTTTTTTTATCACAAATACCATCATAATCTATTTGTAAAGAGTTATCATTTTTTAAAGTATATGTAACAGAAATATTAAAATTACCTTCTATACCTTGAAAACCATCTTTTAATATAGTAAAAAAAGTGACAGAATTATTTTCTTCATTTAATTTGTAATCCCAAACTATTTCAGAAGTTTTATTAAACCCACTATGTAGATTATTTTCACCATCATTTTTATCTAACTTATAAGTTTTATTATCAATTTTAAAAGTAGCATTTTCTATTCTATTAGCATTTCTACCAATAGTAGCCCCTAAATAACAATTATTATTTAAATAACCTTTAGGGTCATTATAACTTAAAATTATATCAATATTATTATTATTTTTATCCTTTAATATAACAGAAACAATAGATGCACCAATATTTGTTAATTTAACTATTATATTATTATTTTTTAATGTGATTAATTTATAAGGTTCTTGTTTAAATGTATTAACGCTTATACTCATATAATAAACCTCCTAAATATTAAATTATAATATTATAATATAATTTTTATTTAGTTTTGTCAATTAATATAGTTAAAATATATAATAAAATTTAAAAAGTTATTAAATTTTATTATAAAAAGTAAGATAAATTTAAAGATATTAAAATAATTAATATAAAAAATAAATAAAAATACTATTTTTATAAAATTGAAAATTATTTTCAGTTTTATTGACAACAATATCCATAAATGATAAAATGAAAATGATTTTTAAATTGAGGTGATATAAAATGATTAATCAAAATAAAACTTATAAAACTAAACAAAAAGAAATTATTCTAAATTATTTTAAAAAATTTCAAAATAAACATATTACAGTACAAGATATATATAATTATTTAAAAAAAGAGGATAATTCAGTAGGTATTACTACTATTTACAGGCATTTAGATAAACTTGTTGCAGATAAAGTTATAAAGAAATATATATTAGAAGGTGAAAAGTGTGCTTACTTTGAATATATAGGAGAAAGTGAAAAAGAAAGTATAAAATTTCATTTAAAATGTAATAAATGTAATAAGTTATCACATTTTAAATGTAGTGAATTAAATAATTTATATATACATTTTATAAATGAACACCATATTAATATTGATTTATCTAAAACTATTTATTATGGAATTTGTGATAAATGTAATAAAGAAAATAAGGAGTTAAAATATGTATAAGAAATTCATTTTTATTAGTTTGGCAATAATATTATGTTTTGTTTCTGGTTGTACTAATAAAAATTCATCTAATAAAGAAATTGTAAAAGATAATAAACTAAATATTATTACAACGAATTTTCCACCTTATGATTTTGTTAGACAAATAGGACAAGACAAAGTTAATGTAAAAATGTTATTAAAACCTGGAGAAGAAAGTCATTCTTATGAACCAACCCCTAAAGATATAAAAGATATACAAAATAGTGATTTGTTTATATATATTGGGGGTGAAAATGAAAGTTGGATAAATGATATTTTAAATTCTATGGGAGATAATAAACCAGATACTTTAAAATTATTAGAAACTGTACCAACTGTTGAAGAAGAAATAGTTGAAGGTATGGAAGATGAACACGAAGAAGAACATAATCATACAGAACATAACCATACAATAGATGAACATATTTGGACATCACCTAAAAATGCTATTATTATAGTAGAGGAAATAACAAAAATTTTAAAGATTAAAAATAGTGAAAATACTAATTTTTATGATGAAAATGCCAACAATTATATAAAAGAATTAAATAATTTAGATTTAAAATTTAAAGAAGTAGTTGAAAATGGAAAAAGAAATACTATTTTATTTGGTGATAGATTTCCTTTTAGATATTTTGCAGATGAATATGGATTAAACTATTATGCAGCATTTTCAGGTTGTTCAACAGAAACAGAGGCTAGTCCAAAAACTGTTGGATTTTTAATTGATAAAGTAAAAGAAGAAAATTTACCTATTGTATTTACAATAGAGTTTTCAAATGGAAAAATAGCTAATTCTATTTCTGAAGCAACAGGAGCTAAAAAGGTATTACTTAATTCAGGGCATAATATAACAAAAGAACAATTTGAAAGTGGAGTAACTTATTTATCTTTAATGAAAGAAAATGTTGAAATTTTAAAGGAGGCTTTAAATTAAATGAAATTGATAACTTCTAATAATTTAACATTTTCATATGACAATAAAATAGCAGTAGAAAATATAAATTTTACAATTAATAAAGGTGATTATATTTGTATTATAGGAGAAAATGGAGCTGGAAAAAGTACATTAATAAAAGGATTATTAAAATTGAAAAAAGCAGATAGTGGACAACTTATATTTGAAAATAATTTAAAATCTAAAGAAATAGGGTATTTACCACAAAAAAGTAATTATCAAAAAGATTTTCCTGCTATTGTAAAAGAAATAGTGTTTTCAGGATACTTAAATAAATTAAATATAATACCTTTTTATAAAAAACAAGATAAAAATATTATATATGAAAATATGAAGAAAATGGGCATATATGATATAAGAAATAAATCTTTTAAAGATTTATCAGGAGGACAACAACAAAGAGTACTTTTAGCAAGGGCTTTATGTGCTACAAGTAAAATATTGTTGTTAGATGAACCAACAACAGGATTAGACCCTATTGTTACAAAAGAATTTTATAAGTTAGTTTCGAGTATAAACAAAGAATTAAATATAGCAATTATAATGGTTTCACATGACATAAAATACTCTATAAAATATGCAACACACATATTACACATACAAAAAAAACAATTATTTTTTGGCACACGTAAAGATTATATTAATAGTGAAATAGGTAAAAATTTTTTAAATGGAGGAGGTTTATGTTAGATATTATTTTAGAAATATTTTCTTATCCATTTATGGTAAGAGCTATAATAGTAGGGTTATTAATTTCTATATGTTCTGCACTTTTAGGAGTTATACTTGTATTAAAAAGATATTCTATGATAGGTGATGGCTTATCTCACGTTGGATTTGGTGCATTAGCAATAGCAACAGTATTAAATAAAGAGCCTCTATTAATATCAATACCAATAGTTGTATTAGTATCATTTTTTTTGCTTAAAATAAATGAAAATAGAAAGATAAAAGGGGATTCTGCAATTGCTTTAATTTCTACAAGTTCATTAGCAATTGGTGTTATGGTGCTTTCAATGTCAAATGGTATGAATACAGATGTATCAAATTATTTATTTGGTTCTATATTAGGATTAACAAAACAATATGTTATATTAACTTCTATTTTAGCAATAGTAGTAGTATTAGTATTTATACTTTTTTATAATAAAATATTTGCCATTACATTTGATGAAATATTTTCTAAAGCGACAGGAATTAATGCAAATTTATATAATATGATAATTGCACTTTTAACTTCTCTTGTAATAGTTTTAGGTATGAAAACAATGGGTTCTCTGTTAATATCAAGTCTTATGATTTTTCCTACCCTTACATCTATGAGAATATTTAAAAGTTTTAAACAAGTTATAATAAATTCATTAGTTATTTCTATTATATGTTTTTTAATAGGTATATTTATTTCTTATTTATATGATATGCCAACAGGTGCAAGTATAGCAGTTGTAAATATAATAGCTTTTATAATATATTATATAATAGGTTTAATATTAAAAAGATAGGCTGTAAAAATTTACAGCCTATTAATATGTTTTACATAAATTTGACAAGGGTTGCTTTTATCCCATAAAGTAGGAAAACATTCAAATTCTTTAAATCCTAAAGATTTATAAAAGCTATTAGTAATATCATAAACAGGGTAAAGCCCTTCTTTTACTGTTTTAACTTGTATAAATTCATATCCTTTATTTTTAGCATAATTATAAAATTCATTAAATAAAATTTTACCAATATTATTTTTATGGTATTTTTTTAATACACCTATAACATATATTTCACAACTATATTTACTATTTTCTTTTAAGGATATAAAACCTTTTATAATGTTATTTTCTTCATATACTAAAAAAGGTAAGTTTATAACATTATCTATATATTCTTGAGTGCTTTCTGGTATGCCAAACCATTCTGGTAAATCATTTAAAATTGTTTTTGTTATTTCTTGTTTTTTGTTACTATCTGTTATAAATTTAATCATATTTTCACCTATATTATATTAAATTAAGGAAGTCTTGTTCACTTATTATAGGGATATTAAGTTCTTTAGCTTTTTTATTTTTAGATGAAGTTGAATTTTTATCATTGTTAATAAGAAAATCTGTTTTTGAAGATACACTACTTGTAACTTTTCCACCTAAATCTTCAATTTTTTGTTGTAATTCTTTTCTATTTTTAAAAGTTTGTAAATCGCCAGTAATTACAAAAGTTTTATTGTTTATATTGTTATTTTCAATATTTTCATTAATAATATTATCATTTAGCTTTAATAGTGGAAAAACTTTATTAATAAGATTTATATTATCTATGTTAGCAAAGTAATCTATTAAGGAGTTTGCCATAATTTCTCCAAAGCCATCTATTGCTACAATTTGTTCAAAAGTAGCATTTTTTATATTATCAAAATTATAGTTAAAATTTTTACATAAAAGTTTTGCATTACTAAGACCTATATGTTCAATACCTAAAGCATAAATAAAATTATATAATGTTGTATTTTTAGAATTTTCTATTGCATTTATAATATTGTTATAAGATTTTTCCCCAAAACCTTGCATTTCAACTATTTTTTCTTTATATTTTTGTAAATCATAAATATCTGTATAATTTGTTATAAAGCCATTATCAATAAATTTTTCTATTGTAGCTTTAGAAAAGTCTATTATATTCATAGCATCTCTTGAAACATAATGAACAATACCATTAATTATTTTAGCAATACAATTTGGATTTGTACATTTTAAAGCTAAACCATCTCGAATTTGTATAGTTTCAGCTTTCCCACCACAAGCATTGCATTTACTAGGTATTTCTAAATTATCACTATTAGTTTCATTTTCTGCCACTTGAGGTATAATCATATTAGCTTTATAAACTTTAATAGTATCACCTATACCTAATTTTAAATTTTTAATAATACTTATATTGTGTAAACTAGCACGATTAACAGTAGTACCTTCTAATTCAACGGGTTCAAATATAGCAACAGGGTTAATAAGCCCTGTTCTTGAGGTATTCCATTCAACTTCTAATAATGTAGTTGTAGCTAAATCATCAGCCCATTTAAAAGCTATGGAATCTTTAGGAAATTTTGATGTTTCACCTAAACTGTTACTATAAGAAATATTATCAAAAGTTATTACTAAACCATCAGTAGCAAATTTATTAGTTTTAACCTTATGTTCAAAATCAAGGATAGTTTTTTCTACATTATCTTTATTTACTAAAGTGAATTCTACTGTTTCAAAACCTAAAGAATTTAAAAATTTTAATTGTTCAGACTTTAAATTAAACTGTTTATTACAATTTACTAAGGAAAAGGCTAAAAAGCTAACATTTCTATCTTTAGTAATTTCATTGTTAAGTTGTCTAACAGTACCACTACATAAATTTCTAGGGTTTTTATATTTTTCTGTTATATCTAAATTTTCATTTATATTTTCAAAGTCTTTAAAAGATATTAAAGCCTCTCCACGAATAATAAGTTCCTCTTTAAAAGGTATTTTTAAAGGTATATTTTTAAATACCTTACAATTATGAGTAATATCTTCGCCAATTTCACCATTTCCTCTTGTAACAGCACTAATAAGAGAACCATCATTATAAGTTAAAACAATAGTAAGACCGTCCATTTTAAAAGATAATAAACCATCTTTTGTATTTAAAAATTCTTGTATTTTAGATATATCTTTAGTTTTATCTAAAGATAACATTTTTTTATCGTGTTTAACTTTTTTAAGTTCACTTAAAACTACATAGCCAACTTCTTGAGTAGGACTATTTGATAATATTATACCAGTTTCTTTTTCTAATGCCTCTAGTTCATCATATAATTTGTCATATTCAAAGTCAGACATTATTTCATAACTTTGTTGATAATAAGCCTTTCTAGCTTTATTAAGTTTATCTACAAGACACTTAATTTTTTCTATCATTTTTAACTCCTTTTGTTTTTTATTTTATATTATCATAGGTAAAAAGATTAATCAATAATTATAGTTTAAATAATAATAATATAAAAACAATTAGTAATAAATTATTAGAATTAAAACTATTATTTATAGAAAACATACAATTTTCGTCAATATCGTAAACACCATCTTCTTTAACAGAAGGGTCAGCATTTAAAGAATTTACTTTTATTACATTATTATTTTCTATATTAGTATCGAAGGTTTTAGGTATCATATAGTTTAAAGCAGAAATATTTGTTACTAAATTTATAGCATTATCGATATTTTTATGATTTTCTTCTAACATAAAAGGTTTAATAGCATTTAATAGTACAATTTCTTTAGGAGGATTATTTTTTATATTGTCTATATTATTTTTAAGTTCTAAATTTATTTTATCAATATATTTTGTTTTAAATAAATTAGTAACTAAAGAAAAAGCCTCTTTCATATCATTTTCTATAACTTCTTTATCTTGAAACTTTTGAGCTATTTCATATATAATATTATTTTCTTGCATAACATACCTCCTGAGATAACAATTTATAAACATCAACTAACCCCCAACCTTGTTGGTTTTTTGGCAAGTGTAAATTTTTACAACATTTTTTTAACATCAATTTTACATCATCAGGTTGTAAATTGTTGTATTTTTCTAATAATAGAGCAATAGCACCAGAAACAATAGGAGTAGACATAGAAGTACCACTCAATGAAAAATAATTTTGGTCTATAATTTCATTTGATTGTTTAGATATATTGTTAGATAGACAAGATATTATATTAACGCCTGGGGCTATTACATCAGGTTTAATAATACATTCTAAAGTAGGACCACGACCAGAAAAATTTATTAATTTGTTTCCCCAAACATTAGCTGTTATATTATCATCAGATGCGCCAATGGTTATAACTTTTTTACTAATAGCAGGGGAGCTAATAGTGTATTTTTTAGGACCTTCATTACCTGCAGCTATTGTAACAATAATACCACTATCCCAAATTTTTTCAACTGCCTTTACTAAAGGGTCATTATAAGAAGTATTGTTAGTACCAATTGACAAGTTAGCTATTTTTATATTGTATTTTTCTTTATTGTCAATAATCCATTGTAAACCAGCTAAAACGTCAGAGGCATTGCCTTGACCCTCTTTATTTAATACTTTTACACCTATAAGATTACAATCTGGGGCTATACCTTTATATTTACCATTTGAGTTTATACCATTACCCCCAGCTATTCCTGCAACATGTGTGCCGTGTCCATTATCGTCATAGGGTGTAGACTTATTATTTATAAGGTCTTTAAATGCTATTATTCTGTTTTTTGGGTATAAAAAGTCATTACAAGGGGCAATACCAGTATCTAAAATAGCAACACCTATACCTTTACCAGTATAGCCTTTTTCTTGGACGATATTTGCATTTACAGTTTTTCTAGCTGTATCCATTTGCATAGTTATATGTGCATTTTGAAAGACTGTTTTTAAAAACCCTAAATTTTTTAGTTCTTCCATATTATTTTCTTCTATTTCGATAACAATAGAATTTATTAAAGGTATTTTATACTTTATATTTGCAATAGATTTCAACATTTCTTCTTCTTCGCTAGACAAATTACTTTCAATTATTAATTCTACATTACACATATTATACCTCTTTTATAATTCTAATTTAGTTTATGCTAAATTTTAGAAAAGTGTTATTATTTTTTTACAAAAAATATACTTGTACAACATTTTTAGGCTTGTTTAAATAAATTTTTTTAAAAATTGTCAATAATTTCAAAGTTGGTGCATATAATTAAAATATAGATTTTTTGGAGGTAATAACTATGAATTTTGGAGGCAATAATTTTATTTTAATTATCTTTTTATTAATGATGATGCAAGGTGGTTGTGGTTGTGGAATTTGTGGCGATAATGGTATGCTTATTTTAATATTATTAATCTTTATGATGCAAGGAAACAACTGTGGAATTTGTGAAGCAAAATAAAGATTATTAAATATTAATTTTGACTTTTTTAAATTTGTATGTTATAATAAAAAAAAGCTAATCTTAGTGTTAGCCTACTATGTTGTTATTAGTAAAAATAACAGCCTTAGTTTGTTAGGCTAGGGGCTGTTATTTTTTTGTACTGTTTATGATAGTTATAACAATATTTAATAATGTTAATATAACCATTATTGTTTCATATGTAGTCATAATATCACCCCCTAACTCTTTAGGAGTTAGTAGGCTAACAGATTAACAACCCTTTACTAAGATTAACCATTTTTAAATTATATCATAAAAGTTTAATTTTTTCAATTATTATTTTAACTATAAATATTAATTTTGACTTTTATAAAAAACACCCTTTTTAAAGGGTGTTTTTTTTATTAAATTTTTTACAAATTATCCAACAATTCTAATAATTTTATAATATTTTTTAAATCAGATATTTTTTGAGAATTATTTTCTTTTAATGTAGATATAATATTATTTAGTTTGATATAATTTTTATCTAATAAGTTTTCATTTTTACCAAATACTATATAATCAAGTGATAAACCTAATATTTTAGAAATTTTTATAAGGGTATCTAAAGAGGGGGAAGAAATAGCATTTTCTATTTTACTATAATGACTATGTGATAATTCTAATTTTTCAGATAATTCTTCTTGTGTATATCCTAAAGATTTTCTTCTATTTTTTATTCTTTCAGATAATTGTATTAAGTGGGTTTTATTCATAATTAATTACTCCAAAATTTTTGAATTAAATATAATATAAAAATAACAAATTTAGAATTGCATAAATAAGCAAAAATAAATTTGCGCAAATATAGCAAATAATGTAAAAATATGTTATAATATATTTATTAATTAATTTATACTTTATTATTATAAAATATACAAAGGAGTTATTTATTATGAAAAAGAAGTTTAATACATATGGTATTTTAGGTGTTGACCAAAAAGATTTAATAGAAATTTATAAGCAAGGAAATAAATATGATGAATTAATGGATATATTAATTGATTTATTTTTAGAATATTATTTTGACTCACAAACTAAATTTTTTCTTACAAATTGTGAAGTTGGTACTAGTATGTTATGTGCTGAAATTATAGCAAAATTTATGAGGTATTGGCCTAGAGATGTATATTTATATAGTATATTGCCTTTTGAAAATAGGGAAAAGAAATTACCTGTTAAATATAGAAAAAGATATAAAAAACTTGTGAAAAGTTGTAATATAACAGCATATTTAAGAAAAGATTATAAAAAAGGTTGTGTTTTTAGAACAGAAACTTTAGTTATAAGAGAATGTAATGTTATTTTTGCCATTTGCAACTTAAAAAATACCTCAAGATTAGCAATGTTAATAAATGTTGTTTTTGAAAAAGATAAAAGGCTAATAATATTAGATATTGATACATTAAATATAATTACTTTTTATTAATACTTTATATTAATAATTAAATCTTGTAAAAATTACATAATTAAAGTATAATATACATATAGAAATAATAAGAGGTGATTTTTATGTTAATTTGTAAAGTAGTTCGTGAAGTTGCTGGGGGTAATGTTTATAAAACAATATTCCCTCATGCTATTAAATATTTTGGTGTTACTAATAACCCTATGGCTTTAAGTAGAACAACTAACGAAAAACGTTCTGGTACATATAGAATAAGCATTAAAACATTAGATAGAAAAGAATATCATTTAACAGATGAAAGTTTTAATTATAATGCAGTATGTTTATTAGCTGAACTTGTAGAGGCTAAAATGGGACTTAGAATTTTAAAAGATAGACATATGGAAATTATTGAAAAATTAGACCCTGTTGATAAAGAATTTTTTACAGATATAAAAGAAGGTTCTGTTATGTTACATTCTGAAAAGTTAAATAATACCTTAAAACAAATGGAACAAATTTTGGGTAAATAATAGTTTTAACTTAAATAATCAACTTTTGATAGTTGATTATTTTTGTATGTATAAAAAATTTTTTTTATTTAAAACTTTTTATAGGTGTAAATAGTCTATATAATAAAGGAGGAAATTTATATGAACAATATTTATAATAAACTATCTAAATATTTAATAGAAAATCAAAATAAATTTTATAGATTATGTTACACTTATGTTAGAAATGAAAATGACGCACTAGATGTTGTTCAAAATGCAATGTTAAAAGCATTAGAAAAATATAAAACGATAAGGGATATAAATGCAATTAATACTTGGTTTTATAAAATCTTAGTTAATGAAAATTTATTGTATTTACGAAAAAAGAAAAAAGAAATATGTACAGAAGATAAAGATTTAGATTCTGTTTATTTTGAAAACTATAATGAAAATATAGATATTTATGATAAACTTAAATTTTTGCCAACTGACACTCAAACTATAATTATTTTACATTATTTTGAAGATTTAACATTGCTTGAAATATCAAAAATAACTAACATAAACATTAATACTGTAAAATCTAAATTGTATACAGGACTAAAAAAATTAAGGATAGAGTTTAGTTTAAGGGGGATTGTAGATGAAGAAAATTGAAGACGCAAAAAACAAGTATAATAATATAGAAATTCCTAAAGAATTAAATTATATGACTAATGCATTAATTAAATTAAATAAACCTAAAAACAATTTTAGATATTTTTATACAACAGCAGCAGGTTTTGTCTTATTTATCCTTATAGGTGTAAATGTTAGTGAAACTTTTGCTACTAGTTTTTCTAAAATACCTATTATTGGTAAAATAGTTTCAGTTGTTTCTATATATGGTAAAAAAATAGACAATGATAAAGTGGTAAATACAGAAGTTCCTAAAATATCTTCAGAAGATGAAAATGTAAAAGATACAGCAGACAAACTTAATAAACAAATTCAAGATATTGTTGATAACTATACAAAAGAGGCTGAACAGCACATAGCTGAATATAAAGAGGCTTTTATAGCTACTGGTGGTACAGAAGAAGAATTTCAACAAAAAAATATAGTAGTAGATGTTTCTTATGATGTTAAATCTGAAAGTAAAGACCATTTATCACTTGTTTTAAGTGCTAATGAAAATTGGGTTAATGCTTATAATGTTTCTTATTTTTATAATATTAACTTAAATACTGGTGAAAATATTACCTTAAAAGATTTATTAGGTGATGACTATATTAATATTGTTAATGAAAGTATTAAAAATCAAATAGAAGAAAGAATGGCTAAAGATGAAAATGTAATGTTTTTTGGTTATGGTAATGATAGTAGTAATATAGGAGGGTTTGAAACTATAACAGATGAAACAAACTTTTATATAAGTGAAAATGGTAACCCTGTTATTGTATTTGCTAAATATGAAATTGCCCCAGGAGCTATGGGTCAAATTGAATTTGAAATAAAAAAGTAGTAAAATAAAGGCTAAATTTTAGCCTTTATTTTACTTTTAATTATTCAACTTTTTATAATAGTCCTCCATCTAAAGTTATAACTTGTCCTGTTAAATATGAAGAATTTTCAGAAGCTAAAAAGTAAGCTAAATTTGCTACTTCTTCTGGTTTACCAAAACGCATATAAGGTATTTCATCTATAAAAGCCTCTTTTTCTTCTGATGATAAAAAATTATTCATTTCTGTTTCAATAGCTCCACAAGATATAGCATTAACTGTTATATTGCAAGGGGCTAATTCTTTGCCTAATGCTTTTGTAAAAGAATTTATAGCACCCTTTGTAGCTGAATATACAACTTCACAAGAAGCCCCAACATTTCCCCATATAGATGAAATATTTATTATTTTACCATATTTTTTATTTATCATTTTTTTACAAGCTATATGAGAACAGTTGAAAACACCTTCTATATTAGTTTTAATAAGTTGTTGCCAAGTTTCTGGTGTAATTTGATTAAATAGCCCTATATGTGATATACCAGCATTATTTACTAATATATCTACATTGCCAAAAGTATTTTCTATTTTATTGAATATATCTAAAGCTATATTATAATTAGATATATCACCTTGTAAAGCCAATATGTTAGGGTTTATTTCTTTTAGTTCATTATATGTTTTTTCTAAATCTTCTTTTCTATTTACACAATTTATGACTACTTTAAAATTGTTTTTTGCAAATATTTTTGCTATTTCTTTTCCTATTCCCCTTGATGAACCTGTAACAAATACTACTTTCATTTTAACTCCTTAATCTTGCTATTTCTTCTTTATATAAATTAGTTTTTGCATCTAGCCAAGGTGTTTCTAATATAAATATTTTATCTTTTAAATAACTTGAATGTACTATATTGTAAATAGCTTCAAATCCTATATAGTCTTTTCCTTTTGGGTTTGTTTCGTCTGCACCTAGGTTGGCGTGTCTATCTTTTTTAGCTCCACATTTATTTAGTGAGCCGTTTATATGAATTACTTTAACTTTATCTAGTCCTATTATGTTATCAAAATGTTTCATAACATTGTCAAAATCATTTACTATGTCATAACCACTGTCATGTAAATGGCAAGTGTCTAAACATATACCTATTTTTTCTTTTAATTCAACTTTGTCTATTATAGCTTTTAATTCTTCAAAATTTCTTCCCACTTCTGAGCCTTTTCCTGCCATTGTTTCCAAGCATATAAAAGGCTTTGTATCTTCTGTTAAAACTTGATTAAGTCCATTAGCTATTCTTTCTATTCCATATTCAGCAGTTTTATCTGTAAATGAACCTGGGTGTAATACAATATAGTTTGAACCTATTGCAGTTGTTCTTTCTATTTCTTGTTTTAAAAAATTTATTGCCAAACTATATATATCTTCTTTATAAGATGCTAAATTTATAATATATGGTGCGTGTACAACTATGTCATTTATATTATGTTTAGACATAAATTCTTTGCCTTCTTCTATTTTTAACTTTTCAATAGGAGAACGTTTTGTGTTTTGTGGTGCTCCTGTATATATCATAAATGTATTAGCACCATAACTATATGCCTCTTTAGCTGCATTTATTAATCCTCCTGACATAGAAACATGTGAACCTATTTTCATAAAATCTTCCTTTCTTTAAATATTAATATAGTTATTATATAAAAACTTACTTATTTTGTAAACTTTAATATTAAAAAATAATAAAAATTTAAAAATGTGATTTAGTTACAGATTTATTTTTAACTTAAAATTATAATATATTTATAATTGAAATAAAGGAGAAATTTATATGTTAAAAAGAAAAGCTAAAGTTTTAAAAGATGAATGTGTAGCTTGTGGTTGTTGTAAAAAAGTTTGTCCACGAAATGCAATAGCTATAATAAAAGGTATGTACTCTCAAATTAATGAAAATTTATGTGTTGGTTGTAAAAAGTGCATAGCAGTTTGTCCTGCTGATGTTATAGAATTAATTGAAATGGAGGTTTAAAAATGAAAAATACAAAAAGATGGTATGATTACTTATGGATTGTATCTAGCATATATTTAATATTAGGTTTTTTCAATATTTTATTTGCTTGGTTAGGTTTATTATGCTTTTTTATACCATTATTAATGGCTATCTTTGGCAAAGAAAAAGGATATTGTAATAACTATTGTGGTAGGGGGCAATTATTTGGTTTATTAGGTACTAAATTTAAGTTATCAAGAAATAAGCCTATACCTAAATTTCTACGTTCAAAATGGTTTAGATATGGCTTTTTAGTATTTTTTATGATAATGTTTTTAAATATGTTATTTACAACTTATCTAGTTTTTTCTGGTTCTAATGATTTAAGACAAGTTGTAACAGTTTTATGGACGTTTAAATTACCTTGGAATTGGGCTTATAATGGAAATGTTACACCTTGGTTAGCTCAATTTGCCTTTGGTTTTTATAGTGTTATGTTAACTTCTACTATATTAGGATTTGTAACAATGTTATTATATAAACCTCGTTCTTGGTGTGTTTATTGTCCAATGGGTACTATGACACAACTTATTTGTAAAGCTAAATATAAAAATGAAGTTTAAACTAATTCTTTTAATTTTTCTTTATTTATAATTTTTATAGTGCCACGAGCTAGTTTAACTATATTTTCTTGTTCAAAATATTTGAGCATACGAGAAACAACTTCTCTGGCACTTCCTACATATTTTGCTATTTGTTCGTGAGTAATTTTTATTTCATCTGTGTTTAATGTATTACATTCATTTAATAAAAAAATTGCAAGTCTAGTATCAAATTTCATAAATAAAATTTGTTCTATTGACCATATTACTTTAGAAAATTTGTCTATTGTATATTTTAATATAAATTTTTCTATATATACATTTTTGCTTATTAAGTCATAAAATCCTAAAGAATTTAAAATTAATGCTTCTGTGTTTTTTTCACAATCTATATATATATCAAATGTTATTTCCTCTAATATACAAGAAGATGTAAGCATACAAATATCATTATCTTTTAATCTATATAATGTTACTTCTTTACCTTCTTTAGATAACATATAAACTCTAAGTTCACCTTTTTTTATTAAAGTTATATCTAAACACTTTTTAGTAGGACTATATATATTATCACCTTTAGAAAAAGATATATTTTTAGTATTTTCTATTATTTTATTTTGTTCTAAACTAGTAAGCTTATCCCAAAAAGTTAAGCTTTTTTTTAAATAGTTTAAATTTTTTTCATCTAACATAATTATACCTCTAAAAATAAAATAAATATTTTTAATTAATGAAATTTTACCATAAAGTATTAAACTATACAATATATAAATTATTGACTATGTTATATAAAGTGATATAATAAAATAAAAATTAATAAAAAAATAAAAGGAAGTGATTTTTATGAAATGTATAGGAATAATTTCTGCTATGTGGCTTGAAGTAAAGTTGATATATAAAGAAATGAAAGAGGTTGAAGAAGTAGAACATTTAGGTATAAAATTTTATAAAGGGATTATAGGTAATAAAAATGTTATTTTATCTTCTTGTGGTATAGGTAAAGTAAATGCTGCAATATTTACACAAATAATGATTGACAAGTTTAATATAGATAGTATTATACATACAGGGGTAGCAGGTGGTTTAAGAGATGATATTAAACAAACAGATGTTGTAGTAGCTAATGGTTTAACCTATTATGATGTAAGAAAAGAACAATTGAAAAATTGTTTTCCATATCAAGAAATTTTTAAAACAGATGAAGCTTTATTTAATTTAGTATTAAAAAATGCAGGTGATAATGTTAAAAGTGGACTTATTATTACAGGTGATGACTTTATTTGTGAAAAAGAAAAAAAGATTAAATTAAAAGAAAATTATCCTAATGCAGTATGTGTTGAAATGGAAGGTTGTGCAATAGCAAATACAGCTTTTATAAATAAAATACCTATTGTTGTTATTAGGTGTATTTCTGATTTAGCAGATAATTCTTCAAATATAGATTATAAAAAATTTGAAATTATAGCAGCAGACAAAGCTTCTAAAATTGTTTTAAAAACATTATTAAATATGGATTAAATAAAATTATTATTAATTAAAAGATGATGCAAATAAAATGTTATTTATTATGTTTTAATAATAATAATTGTTTATTGAAATATTTTAAAAATTTGGTAAATATAAAATAAAAAGAGGTGTTTTTATGTCTAAAGTAGTAAAAAGAGGATTTTTTGATACAGATGAAAAGCAATTTAATAATAAGTCTATTGAAGTATTAAAAGAGGCTAGTAAAGATTTGTATTATTTATTGAATAGGAACTATCCTATAAAACCAGCCTCAACTTTTATAGGTAATCATTATTTATTATCAGAAAGACAAAGATTAGCTATTGTAAGGGCAGTTAGTTCAAAAGAAAATATAGAAAAAAGAAAAGCTAAAGAAGTAAAAGGAAGTTTAAAAGGCAAAACTGTTAAAATAGATGGATTTAATACAATTATAACTTTAGAGGTTGCCTTTTCAAATTCATTATTAATAAAATGTATGGATAATACAATAAGGGATTTAGCAGCTCTTAGAAGTACATATAGATTGATTGATAAAACAGATTTAGCTATATTAAATATACTTAAATATTTAGATAGAGAAGAAGTTGAAAAGGTTATATTTTATTTAGATGCACCTGTTTCTAATTCTGGTAGATTGAAACAACATATTTTAAATTTAGCTAATGATTTTAATTTGTTAGTAGAAGTTGAAGTAATAAACAATGTAGATAGTGTATTAGAAAAATTAGATTATGTTGTAACAAGTGATGCCAGTATTTTATAGTAAGGCAGGATAAAAAGTATAACTAAATTTAAAAATACTTTAAAAATTAAGTTTTATTTTAGTTAAACTTTTTTATTTTTAATTAAATTTTTGTTTAATTTTAATCTTATTTTTACTATATGTTAAAATTAAATATTTACTAGCAAAAATTTGTAATTTATGTTATAATTTTAATTAAAATTGAATTAATAAAATGAAATTTCATTTAATTTTTATTTTGTATTTACTTTAAAAAAATGTATTGGGTTGTTTAGTTTTGTAATATAACTCAAATTTGGACTAGTTATTAAAATCATTTATAAAGTGATATTGATACCATTTTATCTTAATCTAAAAATATTTTATTTATAGATAAGATAAAGATGTAGTATAACATTTATTTATGGTTATGGCTGACTTGAAATCTAAAATATTAAGTTAAGAGCAAATTATTATAAAATTTAAAAATGATGCTAATATATTAAAAGAAAATAATTTTTTAAATATTATTTAAGTGAGGATATATAATGTATTTTCCTATGTTTATTAATTTAGAAAATAAAAATATAGTCGTTTTTGGTGCTGGTAAAATAGCTTTAAGAAGGGTTAATACTTTAATTAATACAAAATGTAATATAACTGTTGTAGCTCCAGAAATTTTATGCGATTTTTATAGTATAAAGAATATAAAAATTATAAAAGATGTTTATAATATAAAATATTTAAAAGATGCTTTTATAGTTTTAGCTGTTACAAATGATAACAATATAAACAATAAAATATATTTAGATTGTAAAGAAAATAATATTATAGTAAATGTAGCAAGTGATAAAAATAAATGTGATTTTTTCTTTCCAGCTATTCTTTTTGAAAATAATTGTACAATAGGTATATGTGGTGATGGTGAAAATCATAGATTAGTAAAAAATACAAAAAATGATATACAAAATTTTTTTAATGAACAGAAGGTGAAAAATTTGCATATAAGAGTTGGGAGTAGGGAGAGTAAACTAGCAGTAGAACAATCTAATATTGTTATAAGACAATTAAAAGAAAAGTATGAAAATATAAATGTAGAACTTATAACTATGAAAACAACAGGTGATATTATACTTAATAAAACTTTAGATAAAATAGGTGGTAAAGGATTATTTATAAAAGAATTAGATAAAGCTTTAGTAGATAATAAAACAGATATTTCTATTCATAGTTTAAAAGATATGCCTATGGATATAGATGATAATTTACCTATCATAGCATATTTAAAAAGAGAAAATCCTTTAGATGTTTTAATATTACCTAAAGGCGTTGATAGTATAGATATTAATAAGCCAATAGGTACAAGTAGTAAAAGAAGAACTTTTCAACTTAAAAAAATATATAAAGATTATGATTTTAAACCTATAAGAGGAAATATATTAACAAGACTTGAAAAATTAGATAAAGGAGAATATTCTGCACTTATTTTAGCTTATGCTGGTTTAAAAAGATTAAATCTTGAATATAGAATAAATAAAGTTTTTACAAGTGATGAAGTAATTCCTGGTTGTTGCCAAGGAATAATTGCTGTTCAAGGTAAAAAAGGACAAGATTATTCTTATTTAAGTTTTTTAAATGATAAACATACAGAATATTTAGCTAAATGTGAAAGGGCTTTTGTTAGACAATTAAATGGTGGGTGTAGTTTACCTATAAGTGCTTTTGCTGAAATAGAAAATAACACTATAAAATTAAAAGGTTTTTATGCTGATGATAATAATTATATTATAAAAGAAGCTATAGGAAATATTGAAGATTATGAAAATATAGGTATAAGTTTAGCTAATAAGTTTAAGGAGATTATAAATGAAAAAAGGTAAAGTGTGGCTTGTAGGAGCAGGACCTTCAGATTTTGAATTATTAACAATAAAAGGTAAAAAAGTTATAGAAAATGCTGATATTATACTATATGACAAATTAGTTTCTCATAGTATAATAAATTTGGCTAATGAAAATGCTATGCTTATAAATGTTGGTAAATCTTCTAATAATTATATTATGCCTCAAGAAGAAATAAATAAATTACTATTAAATTATGCTTTAGAAGGCAAAAAAGTTGTAAGGTTAAAAGGCGGTGACCCTTTTTTATTTGGTAGAGGTGGAGAAGAACTTGAATTATTAGAACAAAATAATATACCTTTTGAAATAGTAAGTGGTATAACCTCTGCTATAGCTGTACCAGCTTATAATGGTATACCTGTTACTCATAGAGATTTTACAAGTTCATTACACATAATAACAGGACATACTAAAGATAATGATATAAATATAGATTTTGATTCTCTTGTAAAATTAAATGGTACTCTTGTTTTTTTAATGGGGTTAGCCTCTTTAAGTGTAATATGTAATGGGCTTATAAATACTGGTATGGATATTAACACCCCTATTTGTATATTAGAAAAGGGGACAACAGCTACACAACGAAATATACAAGGTAATCTTAATAATATATGTGAAAAGGCTATAAAAGAAAAAGTTGAAACACCAGCTATAATAATAGTTGGTAAAGTCTGTGAATTAGCTAATAAATTTGATTGGAGAAAAAATTTACCATTATCAAATAAAAGAGTTTTAGTAACAAGACCAAAAGATAAAAATAGTAATTTTTGTGATATGCTTAGAGGAAAAGGAGCTGAAGTAATAGATTTACCTACAATAAAAACTATACCTATACAAAATAATGAAATAGAAGAAATTTTTAACAATTTAGATTTTAATTATATAGTATTTACTAGTACTAAAGGTGTGGAACAATTTTTTTATAATATGAAATTATATAAAAAAGATATAAGAATTTTATTTAATAAAAAAGTTGCTGTTGTTGGTAATGCTACAAAAAAAGCTATTGAAGAAAAAGGATTATTTGTTGATATTATACCGAAAAACTATTGTGGTAAAGATTTAGGTTATGAATTATTAAAATGTGTAAAAGATGATGATAAAATTTTAATAGCAAGGGCAAAAGAGGGTAGTCAAGATATTATTAATATATTAAAAGATAAAAATATTAAAGATTTAGCTTTATATGAAACTGTTTATCAAAAAGCTAATTTTATTAATTATAATTTTGATTATAATGATATTGTAACTTTTACAAGTGCATCTACTGTAATAGGTTTTGTAACCTCTGTTAAAGATTATAATTTAGATTATAGTAAAATTAAAGCAGTATGTATTGGAAAAGAAACAGAAAAAGAGGCTAAAAAGTATAACTTTAAAACATTTGTTTCAAATGAGGCTACTTTGGATAGTTTACTAGAAAAGGTTATAAATATATGTAATTAACTAGTAATTATTATATTTTTTTGTAATGAATTATATTGATAACATACTATTGGTATGTTATACTTTTCAATATAAAGTTGGTATGTAGGAGGAATTTTATGGCAAGAAATAAATATCCAGAACAGACTATTGAAAGGATATTAAATGTTTCAGCAAAATTGTTTTGGGAAAAAGGCTATGAAAATACAAGTATACAAGATATTTTAGATGAATTAAAAGACCTTTCTAAAGGAGCTATATATCATCACTTTAAATCAAAAGAAGCTATTTTTGATGCTATTGCTAGTAAAGAAGGTGAAAATAATATTAAATTTTTTAATGAAATAAAAAATAATAATAAATTAAATGGTGTTGAAAAATTAAGAAAATTTATAATGTCTAGTGCTTTAAGTGAAACTACAAAAAAAATAGTTAAAGCTTCACCTAATCTTTTAGATAATCCAAAATTTTTAGCAATTCAACTAAAAAGAATAAATGATATAATTGCACCAGATTTTATTTTTCCAATAATTAAAGAGGGCATAGAAGATGGTTCAATAAATACAGATAAGCCTTACGAATTAGCTGAAGCTATTACAATTTTACTAAATATATGGTTAAATCCTCTTATATTTGGTGCTAATAGTAGTGCTATTTCTAAAAAATGTGAACTGATTAATGAGTTTTTAGAAAAATATAATATTTTGTTATTTGATGAAAATAGTATACAAAAATTTTCACAATTTTAAAATTTACTGCTCTATTGTGAGCAGATTATTTTTAAAAATTTACATACCAACCGAATGTATTAATATTAAAAGTAACTTTTTATCAAAAATTTAATAACAATAAAAAATTTAACTAAATAATTTGAAAAATGGAGTGTTTATAATCTATGAAAAGTGAAAAAATTATAAATAAAGACTTTTTACTTATTGTTATAGGACAAATTATATCTTTATTTGGAAATGGTATTCTTAGATTTGTTTTACCATTATATTTATTACAAATTACAAATTCACCTATTATATTTGGATTAGTTAGTGCTATATCCTTTTTACCTTTAATTTTGATTATGCCATTAGGTGGTATTATAGTTGATAGAGTTAATAAAAGAAATATTATGATAATACTTGATTTTTTAATAGCATTTTTAATGACAATATTTTTTATAACTTTAAATAAAATAGATACAAGTATATTAATTTTAATTACTATGATGATATTATATAGTATAAGTGGTTTATATCAACCAACTGTACAAGCAAGTTTACCTTTAATATTAAATAAAGATATATTAGTTAAGGGTAATTCTATTGTTAGTAGTGTTTCTGTATTGTCAAATTTATTATGTCCTATAATAGCAGGTTTTTTATTTGGTATATATGGAATTATTCCATTAGTTATTATAAGTATAATATGTTTTTTTATATCTGCTATATTAGAAATGTTTATTATTATACCTTATAAAAAAATTAATGAAAATAAAAGTATTTTTAAAAATCTTATAAATATTTTTTAATGCTTGTTTTTACACTTTTACCTCTTTTTGTTGGTGTAACTTTTATTAATATAAAATTATTAAGTCTAATATTAATTTTAATTAGTGTATTTTTTATTATGATTATATCTACTATTATATCTATAATAATTATGACATATGTACAAAATAATACAGATGAAAATATAGTTGGAAAAGTTATGTCTTTTTTATTAACACTATCAATATGCTCACAACCAATAGGTCAAGCATTTTATGGTTTTATTTTTGAATATTTAAAAGGTTATGAAAGTATAGTTATTTTAATAGCTATTTTTATTTCAATATTAACTAGTATATATGTAAAGTTAATTTTTAACATTAACAGTAAATAATAATATTAAAATAGATATTTAAAAAATATCTATTTTTTTATACTTCTAAATAATAAATATAGTTTTTTAGAATATTTTAAAGTATATAACATATATTAAATAAAAGTAAAATAATATTCCTAAATACATATATAATATTAAATTTAGGAATATTATTCAATCTATAGTTAATTATACTACTTTTACTAATGGGTTTTTATTGAAATTATACAAAACGCAAAAAAATTAAATAAAAACCTAGTTTTTTTTATCAAAAAGGTGTATAATAAATATATATATATAATAATTATATTTTATATATACAATTTTGTTATTGAAAGGAGGTCTATTAATGGATAATTTAGATAAAAAATCGCTAGATTATCATAAATATCTTTTTCATCAAGGGAATGATTTTAGAGCATTTGAATTTATGGGATCACATAAATATAAAAAGAAGTCTAAAAATGGCTATGTATTTAGAGTTTGGGCACCAGATGCTAGAGATATATCTGTTGTAGGTGATTTCAATAATTGGGATAAAAAAGCTAATAAAATGAAAAAAATTAGTGTTGGTATATGGGAAGCTTTTATACCATACGTTAAAGAACTTGATAAATACAAATTTTGTATTGAAGGTAAATATGGGAGAGTTATAAATAAATCAGATCCTTATGCTTTTTATTCTGAAAATGTACAAAATTTTGCTTCTATAATTTATGATATTAACAATTTTAATTGGGAAGATAAAAATTGGCTTAATTATAGAAAAAATGTATCTTTTTATAGTAACCCTTTAAATATATATGAACTGAATTTATCTTCTTGGAAGAAAAACGAAAATGATGAATATTATTCTTATGTAGAATTAGCTGATTTAATTATACCTTATGTTAAACAAATGGGGTATACTCATATAGAAATAATGCCAATAACTGAATATCCTTTTGATGGTTCTTGGGGTTATCAAGTTACAGGTTATTTTTCAGCTACTTCTAGATATGGTACTCCAAAAGAACTTATGTATTTTATAAATGAATTACATAAAGCTGGTATAGGTGTTATTTTAGATTGGGTACCAGCACACTTTCCTAAAGATGAACAAGGTCTAGTAGAATTTGATGGTGGATATTTATATGAATATTCAGAGCCTAAAAAAAATGAACATAGTGGTTGGGGTACAAGAATTTTTGATTATGGACGTAATGAGGTAATAAGTTTTTTAATATCATCAGCTATGTTTTGGATTGAAAAATATCATATAGATGGTATTAGAGTAGATGCAGTAGCATCTATGCTATATCTTGATTATGATAAAAAAGAGGGAGAGTGGATTCCAAATATTTATGGTGGTAGAGAAAATATAGAAGCAATTGAATTCATTAGAAAATTAACTAATGGTGTATTATCAAAATATCCAGATGTTATGTTTATAGCCGAAGAATCTACAAGTTGGCCAATGGTTACAAAACCAGATTATTTAGGAGGACTAGGATTTAATTTTAAATGGAATATGGGTTGGATGAATGATATATTAGAATATTTTAAAACAGACCCTATTTATAGACAGTATAATCACAATAAGATAACATTTTCTTTTATGTATGCTTTTTCTGAAAACTTTATTTTACCATTATCACATGATGAGGTTGTACATGGTAAAAAATCTTTACTTGATAAAATGCCAGGGGATTATTGGCAAAAATTCGCAAATCTAAGAGCTTTATATGGTTATATGATAGCACATCCAGGCAAAAAGATGCTTTTTATGGGAGGGGAAATAGGACAATTTACTGAATGGAACTATAAAAAATCTATTGAGTGGGAATTGTTAAACTTTGAAAAGCATAATCAACTTAACAAATATGTAAAAGAATTAAATTTATTTTACTTAAATAATAAACAACTTTGGGAAATTGATTTTGATTGGAAAGGATTTGACTGGATAAGTAACGATGATAATAGAAATAATGTAATAGCTTTTAGAAGAATAGCAAAAGATAATACAGATATTATTGTTGTTTGCAATTTTTCTCCAGTATATCATAGCGAATATAAAATTGGGGTAGAACATAAAGGTATATATAAAGAAATATTTAATAGTGATGAAATTCAATTTGGTGGAAGTGGTAAAAAAAATAATGAGGAAATTTGTACACAAGATGAAAAGTGGCATAATAAAAACTATTCAATAAATATATGTGTGCCACCATTAGCTGTTATTTATTTAAAAAAATTTGACAATATAAGTGATAATGATAATTAATTTAATAGGAGTAGTAATATATGTATAGAAAAAAAGAATGTATAGCAATGCTTTTAGCAGGTGGACAAGGAAGTAGATTACATACTTTAACAAAAAAAGTTGCAAAACCAGCAGTACCATTTGGTGGTAAATATAAAATAATAGACTTTACTTTATCAAATTGTATTAATTCTGGTATAGATACTGTGGGTGTTTTAACACAATATGAACCACATTCTTTAAATGCATATGTAGGAACAGGACAACCTTGGGACCTTGACAGATTAAATGGTGGGGTATCTATATTACCACCATATCAAAGAGGAACAAACACAGAATGGTATAAAGGAACAGCAAATGCTATATACCAAAATGAAAGATTTATAAATGAATATAACCCAGAATATGTACTTGTACTTTCTGGTGACCATATATATAAAATGGATTATTCTAAAATGTTAGAACAACATAAAAAAACTAATGCTGATGTAACAATCGCTGTTTTAGATGTTCCTTTAGAAGAGGCTTCTAGATTTGGTATAATGAATTGTTATGATGATGGTACAATTTATGAATTTGAGGAAAAACCTAAAAATCCTAAAAGTACATTAGCATCTATGGGTATTTATATTTTCAATTGGGATAAACTAAGAAAGTACTTAAAAGAAGATGAAGAAAATAAAGATTCTAAAAATGATTTTGGACAGAACATAATACCTTTAATGCTTGAAAAAGGTGAATTATTGATGTCTTATAAATTTGAAGGATATTGGAAAGATGTAGGTACAATAAATAGTTTATGGGAAGCTAGTATGGATATTATCTCACCAGAATCTAGTTTAAGTTTAGATGATGATAGTTGGGTAATATATTCAAGAAATACAGGTTCACCACCTCATTTTTTAGGAGCAAAAAGTTCTGTTAAACATTCATTAGTTTCAGAAGGTTGTGAAATAGATGGTAATATTTCTAATAGTGTTTTATTTAGAAATGTTACAGTTGGGACAAATGCTAAAATAGACCATTCAGTTATTATGCCTGGAGTTATTATAGAAGATGGTGCCGAAATTTATTATTCAATAGTAGCTTCTGATGCTCATATTAAATCTAATGCAAAAATAGGTGGTTGTCCAGAAGATTTTGATAAAAATGATTGGGGTATATCTGTTATTGCATCAGATATTACAATAGATGAAGATGTTATTGTAAAACCAAATAAAATTATAGAAGAAAGTATATTAAATAATAAGGCAGGTGCTAAATAATATGATTAAAAATGTACTTGGTATAATAATGAATGTTAATAGTACAAATAATTTAGGAGAATTAGCAGGGCATAGAACTATTTCAGCAATACCATTTGGTGGTAGATATAGAGTTATAGACTTTATGTTATCAAGTATGGTTAATTCTTCCATAAGTAATGTTGGACTTGTTATGCAAGAAAAATACCAATCTCTTATGGACCATATTGGTACTGGTAAAGACTGGGATTTAGCTAGAAAAAATGGTGGTCTTGTTCTTTTACCTCCTTACTCATATTCTTATAATGCTTTACCTAGTATAAGAAAACAGTATTTAGGAAGTATGGATGCTATTTGTGGTATAGTAGACTTTTTATACAAATCTAAATGTGAATATGTTGTATTAGCAGATGGTGATATTATTGGTAATATAGAATTAGATAAAGTTGTAAAGTTTCATATAGATTCAGAAGTTGATGTTACAGCAGTTTGTACACAGGATATAAAAAAAGATTCTGGAATTTATTTTTCATTAAATAGAAGAAAAATGGTTTCAAATGTTTGTATTAATTCTAGTGAAAATAGTTCTTGTTCATATAATTCTATTGGTATTTATGTAATGAAAAAATCATATCTTGAAGACTTAATAAATTATTCATTATCTCATAATTTAAGAAGTTTTGAGTATGAAGTGTTATTAAAAATATTTGAAGATGGTAGAATGAATGCTTATGTATTTGATAAATATGCTGTAAAAATAAAAAATATAAAAAATTATTTTGATGCTAATATGGATTTATTAAGTAAAGATATTAGAGATGAAATTTTCTTAAAAGATAGACCTATATACACAAAAGTACACAATGAAGAACCTACACATTATAGTAACAATGCAAATGTTCAAGAAAGTCTTATAGCAGATGGTTGTAAAATAGCTGGAAATATTGAAAGAAGTGTTATATTTAGAAATGTTATAGTTGAAAAAGAAGCAAATATTAAAGATTGTATTATTATGCAAAATGGTATAATAAAATCAAAAGCGAATATATCTTATATAATAGCTGATAAAAATGTTATTATAGAAGAAAATAGAACAATGTTAGGAAATGATACTTACCCTGTTTATATAAGCAGAAATTCAATTGTTTAGTTATTTTACATTTAGAAAGGAAATAAGTTATGAAAATTTTATATGTATCTAGTGAATGTAGCCCTTTTATAAAAACAGGTGGTTTAGGAGATGTTGCTGGCTCCTTACCACAAAAAATTAAAGAAATAGGAGAAGATATAAGGGTTGTTTTACCTTTATATTCTTCTATTGAAAAACAATATAAAGATAAAATGAAATTTATAAAAGATATAAAAGTTCAATTATCTTGGCGTAGTGCTTATTGTGGAATATTTGAACTTGAATATGAAAATATTACATACTATTTTATAGATAATGAACAATATTTTAAAAGAAATAATATTTATGGTGAATATGATGATGGAGAAAGATTTGCTTTCTTTTCAAAAGCTTGTTTAGATATTTTACCTAATATTGATTTTTTACCAGATGTTATAAACTGTAATGACTGGCAAACAGGTTTAGTTCCTGTATATTTAAAATTAAATTTCTATAATAATGATTTTTATAGAAATATTAAAACTGTATTTACAATTCATAATATAGCATATCAAGGTATTTATAATAGAGATATTTTAGAAAATGTATTTGATATTAATTCTTTTCATTTTTATAATGGTACAGTAGAAAATGATGGTTTAATAAATATAATGAAAGCTGCTATTGTATTATCTGATAAAGTTATGACTGTAAGTGAAACTTATGCACAAGAAATAAAAACAGATTATTATGGTGAAGGATTAAATCATATATTAAATATACACGCTGATAAATTAGTTGGAATTTTAAATGGTATTGATTTTGATTATTTTAATCCTGAAACAGATGAACATATATTTAAAAAATATAGTGTTAAAACACTTGAAAATAAAGCTCAAAATAAAAAAGGATTATTAAAACTTTGTGGATTAGATAGCAAAAAAGATGTACCAGTAATAGGTATTATTTCTAGATTAGTATCACATAAAGGTTTAGATTTAATTGAGGCAGTTATTAATGAAATTGCTTCTAGTGATGTTAAAATTATTATACTTGGTCAAGGTGAATGGAAATATGAAAATATGTTTATAAATCTTGAAAAAGAATATCCTTCAAAAGTTTCAACTCATATAGCATTTTCAGATGATTTAGCTAAAAAAATGTATGCTGGTTGTGATATGCTCCTTATGCCTTCAAAAAGTGAACCTTGTGGAATCGCCCAAATGATTGCTATGAGATATGGAACAGTACCTATTGTTAGAGAAACAGGTGGTCTCTATGATACTGTAAAACCACTTATAAAAGAAAATAATACAGGTAATGGTTTTACATTTAAAAATTATAATGCACATGATATGCTACATGTTATAAGAGAGGCTTGTTATATTTATACAAATGAAAAAGATACTTGGAAAGATTTAATGGAAAGATGTATGACTTGTGATAATAGTTGGAATGCATCAGCACAAAAATATTTAGATATTTATAAAAGCTTACTATAATATTATTTGAGGTGGAAATGAAATGGCAAAAAATTATACAAAGGCTACTATGAAAAAAGAAATAGCCCAAAAACTTAAAAATCATTTTAGCGAAGAAATACATGAAGCATCAAGAGAACAAATTTATGAAGCTTGTTGTTTCGTAATTCGTGATATTTTATCAGAAAATAATATAAACTATGAAAATGAAATAGAAGAAAATAGTGAAAGACAAGTTCATTATTTAAGTATGGAATTTTTAATGGGTAGATCTTTATTAAATAATGCATATAATTTAGGTGTATTAAAGCCTATGAAAGCAGCTTTAAAAGATTTAGGTATTGATATAAATGATTTATTTGAATCTGAAAAAGACCCAGGACTTGGTAATGGTGGTTTAGGTAGATTAGCAGCTTGTTTTATGGATTCTATGGCTACTATTGGTGTTAGAGCAACAGGATATACTATTAGATATAAATATGGTATATTTAAACAAAAAATTGTAGATGGTGAACAAGTTGAATTACCAGACAGATGGTTATCTACTGGGCGTGTTTGGCAAATTCCTTCTATGGACGAAAGTAGAGAAGTAAGAATAGGTGGACGTATAGAAGAACATTGGAAAAATGGTAAATTAAAAGTTATTCATAAAGATTATACTACAATTGTTGCTACACCATATGACACAATTGTTTCTGGTTATGGTACAGAAAATATTGCTAAACTTAAACTTTGGAAATCAAAATCACCTAAAAAAGTTGATATGAATTTATTTTCAAGAGGTGAATACTTAAAATCTTGTGAAGAAAATGCAATGGCAGAAGCTATTTCTATGATTTTATATCCTGAAGATAACCATATAGAAGGTCAATCTTTAAGATTAAAACAACAATATTTCCTTGTTTCTGCAACAATACAAGATATTGTAGCAAAACATAAACAACAATATGGTACTTTAGACAATTTTTCTCAAAAACATGTTATCCATATTAATGATACACATCCTGTTCTAGCTATACCAGAACTTATGAGAATTCTTTTAGATGAAGAAGATATGAGTTGGGAAAAAGCTTGGAATATAGTTTCTCATACAATTGCTTATACAAATCATACAGTTCTACAAGAAGCTTTAGAATGTTGGCATTGTGATTTAGTAAAAGGTTTATTACCTCGTATCTTTAGTATTATAATTGAATTAAATGAAAGATTTTGCAAAGACCTTTGGGAACGTTACCCAGGTGATTTTGATAGGATTAGTAATATGGCTATTATAGGTGATGGCTTTGTTAGAATGGCTAATCTAGCAATTTATGGCAGTTTTTCTATAAATGGTGTATCTGAATTACATACCAATATTTTAAAAAATACTGTATTTAATAATTTTTATAAAGTGTATCCTTCTAAATTTACAAATGTTACTAATGGTATTACTCATAGAAGATGGTTATGTCAAGCAAATCCAAATTTAGCAAGTCTTATAGAAGAACTTATAGGTGATGGTTTTATAAAACAACCTAGTCAATTAAATGTTTTAACAAAATTTAAAGATGATAAAAAAGTTTTAAATAAACTACAAGCTATTAAAAAAGAGAATAAAGAAAGACTTGCAAAATATATAAAAGAAACAACAGGTATAGAAGTAAATATAAATTCTATATTTGATGTACAAGTAAAAAGATTACACGAGTATAAAAGACAGCTTTTAAATATTTTACATATATTATATTTATATAATAAAATAAAAGATGATCCTAATACTAATATTGTACCTAGAACTTTTATATTTGCATCTAAATCTGCTCCAGGATATCATATCGCTAAAAAAATTATTAGTCTTATTATAAGTATTGCAAATGTTATTAATAATGACCCTGATGTAGGTGATAAATTAAAAGTTGTATTTATTGAAGATTATAAAGTTTCTTTAGCTGAAATAATAATTCCTGCTGCTGAAATTTCTGAACAAATTTCTATTGCTGGTAAAGAGGCTTCAGGTACTGGTAATATGAAATTTATGTTAAATGGTGCTATTACTCTTGGTACTTTAGATGGTGCTAATGTAGAAATTTGTGAAGCTGTTGGTGAAGGTAATATATTCATTTTTGGTTTAAAAGCTGATGAAGTAGCTAAAATAAAAAGTGAACATAGTTATAGTCCTACTCAAATATACCAAAATAATCCAGAAATAGCTAGAGTTTTAGACCAAATAGCTAATGGTTTTGGTGATGGTAAAAATTATGGTGATATAGTAAGAATATTATTAAATGGAAATGGTGGTATACCTGATGAATATATGGTTTTAGCAGATTTTGAAAGTTATAAAAATGCTCAAAAGCGTGTTGAAGAAATGTATTTAAGACCAGATAACTGGAATTATATGTCTCTTATGAATATTGCTAATAGTGGAAGATTTTCTTCAGATAGAAGTATAGCTGAATATTCTAAAAACATATGGAAAGTACCTACAAAGTTTACTTTCTAATTGAAATTTAAATTTCAAAAGAGATACATTTTTAATGTATCTCTTTTTTGTAAATAAACTAATATAAGGAGATTAATTATGCAAAGTGTATTTAATTCAAGAAATATCAAATTTAAATCTTTATATGGAGTAATATCAAAAAATGAAACAATTGATTTTACAGTTTATATCCCTAGAGGAATAGGTACAAAAAATATAAAGATATGTATTATAGATTGCGATGAAAAAGAAACCTCTTTCAGTATGGATTGGATAAGAATAGAAAAAGAATTTGATATATACAAAGTTTCACATAAATTTAATAATATAGGTATATTTTGGTATTATTTTAAATTGGATACTTTTTTTGGTACAAAGTTTATAAGTAAAGGGTTTTTGGGTGAAGGCTATATTTCTGATAATATTATAGCATATCAACAAACTGTTATTGAAGAAAAATATAAAAATCCTAGTTGGTTTGGTGAAGGTATTACTTATAATATTTTCCCAGATAGATTTAATAGAAGTAAAATGCCTAAAAAAACAGGTTATAAAGGTGAAAGAATAATTCACGAAAATTGGAATGAATTACCAGAATATAAACCAGATGAAAAAGGTGAAATTTTAAATATAGATTTTTTTGGTGGAGATTTAAAAGGAATTGAAGAAAAGTTAGATTATTTAAAAGAATTAGGAGTTACTACAATATATTTAAACCCTATATTTGAAGCTTGTTCCAACCATAGATATAATACAGGTGATTATGAAAAAATCGACCCTATGCTAGGAACAGAAAAAGATTTTGTAAATCTTTGTAAAAAAGCTAAATCTAAAAAAATAAATATAATTTTAGATGGTGTATTTAGTCATACAGGATTTAATAGTAAATATTTTAATGGTAGAGGTTTATATAATAGTGTTGGCGCTTATCAAAGCAAAAAATCTAAATACTTTAAATGGTATAACTTTAAAAATTGGAATGATGAATATTCTTCTTGGTGGGGAATTTATACTTTACCACAAGTTAATGAAATGGAACCAAGCTTTATTAATTATATTATTAAAAATAAAAATAGTATATTAAAAAAATGGTTAAATTTAGGTGCTAGTGGTTATCGTTTAGATGTAGCAGATGAGTTGCCAGATAAATTTATAGAAGAACTTACAAAAGCTTGTAAGGAAACTAAAGAAGATGCTTTAGTTTTAGGTGAAGTTTGGGAAGATGCCTCAAATAAAATTAGTTATGGTGAAAGACGTAAATATTTTTTAGGTAAAGAATTAGATAGTGTTATGAATTATCCTTTAAGAGATGCTACTATATCTTTTATTAAAAATGGTTATGCTGAAAATTTTATGGAAACTATGGAAAATATAAGAGAGAATTATCCTAAAAATGTATATTATAATTTAATGAATATTATAGGTACACATGATACACCTAGAATTTTGACTGTTTTTGGTACTGAAGACTATGAATGGAATGAAAGTAAAGATTATAAAGCTAATCACAGTATAAATAATAAAAAATTAGAATATGCTAAAAAACTATTAAAATTAGCAGTTACTATACAATTTACTATGCCAGGTAGTCCTTGTATTTATTATGGTGATGAAATAGGTACGCAAGGTTTTGAAGACCCTTTTAATAGAAAAACTTTTGATTGGGATAGCAAAAATACAGATATTTTAGAATTTTATAAAAAATTAGGAACATTACGAGCTGAAAATGATATACTAAAAAAAGGTGATATAAATTATATTTATGCTAAAGGTGATATATTAATATATGAAAGAAGTTTAAATGATAAATCTATAAAAATAGGTATTAATAGGGGGAATAAAACATTTAATAAATTTGGAATAAAATTAGAACCTTTACAAAGTATTATTATACTTTAATAATATTGTGTTAATTAAATTATAACTTATTTATAATATTATTATTTTATAAAACTTTTAATTAAATAGGAGTTATTATTTATGGAAGAAGAATTAATAAAAATACTAAGTAAATTTAAATTTAATTTACTTGATATTGAAAATGCGAAAATATTACAAAATATTTTAAATAAAGTAGATGAAAAATATAAAAATAAATTAAATATGCCTAAACTTTTAGGATATACTCTTATAAGCCTTTGGCCTAATTTAGAAGTTCAGAAAGAAAATTATGATGAAAATTTAATAGATAAAATAAATGATATTTATAGTGAATTTATATTTGATACTATTGTTTGTATTCCATATGTAACAGAAGAAGATTTTAATACTATAAATTGTGAAATTGATAAAATAATGTTAGATTTTGCAAATTTAACAATGGATATTTTATTAGATTTAAGAAATATGAAAGGTATGGATAATAATAAAATAAATAAGCTAAATAAGTTATTAGATGATGTTAATTTAATATATAATAATAAAGACTATATTTCAAAAAAATTTGTAAATTGTTTTGTAAGTTTTTTTACTTGTGTAGATGCTAATTTCCATCACTATGAAGAATAAAAGCTATTTCACAAAATTAATAATAAATTATATTATAAAGTAGTTAATATTTTATGTGGTGAGATATAATGTTAGATATAGATTTTAAAAGTGGTAATGTTATATATAATGAATTTAATATAGATTTTTCTAAACCATTAAAACTTCAGATTTATAATTTAAATCAAGATTTATTACAAGTTGAATACAAAAATAATTATATATTAGATGTTGGTTGGTCCCCAGATTTTGATGTAAATGGTAGTTTTATTATATATATAATAAAAGATTATAATTGGGGAAATTATATATATAAAAGACAATGTAAAGATATAGAAAAATTAAAAAAGTATATAAATCAAGCTGTAAAATATTTAGAAAATATATAATTAAATTATAAGTAATAAAAAGATAGTTTTAAGCTATCTTTTTATTACTTTATTTGCTATAAATTTTAAAAATTTAGAAACACTATTATTTACTATTTCTCTTGATAATATATAAGTAGTTATTATTGAAGCTATTGTACATAAAATTAAGTTTAATAAATTGTTTTCTATCATTCTAGATATTCCAAAAAATGAACCTATTAAAAATATATGTAAAAGATATACAGATAAAGTATTCTTACCTATATTACTTAAAAAACATCTATTTTCTGTCATAAGATTAATTAAAGCAAATGTTATTAAAAATCCTAATAAATAAAGTAAAGCTCTAACTAATAAGCCTATTTTAATAGAAGAATTAAGACTAACAAATGGTCTATCTAACCATAAAATTTCTACTGGTATTAAGTCTGAATTTGAAAAATAAATAGATATAATAAAAGTTATAATAAAAGCCAAAATAAATATTAAATGATTTTTAGCTTTTAATTTATCTATTAAATTTTTATCAAAAAAATAACCTGCTAAAAAATAAGGTAAGAAGGTAACTGTTCTTGATATAGACATAAAAGAATTAAATTCTATAAAAAGTCCAGCTGTTATACCTAAAAATATAGAAAGTTTAAATATTCTTCTAATTTTTAATAAATATGGCAATAATAATTTCCAACTAAACATACTAAAAAGATACCACATAGCCCAAGCAGGTGTAAAAAATGAATAAAAATCTGTAATACCTAATAATACTAAAGCTATGTTCCAAGGTAAAGTTATTATTAAAAATGGTAATAAAAATTTTTCAAATGCAGTATTTTGAGATTTTTTCAAATCTTTAGAAAAATATCCAGATATAAATATAAATGCTGGCATATGAAAAATATAAATAAAAGTATATATTATATTTGCTATTTCATAGTTATCTTTTAATAATTCTAAACTATGGCCAAATACAACTAAGAATATTAAAAGACCTTTTAAGTTATCAAACAAAAGACTACGTTCTTTCACAAGAAACCTCCTAAATTTATTTAATAAAATTATAAATAATATTATACAATAAAAATAAAAATAAAAAAAGACTTAAATTATTATTTTAAAAATTTTTAATTGACAAAATATATAAAATTAATTAATATAAAGAAAGATAAATTGTTTAAAGGAGTAATTTATATGAAATATAAAAAAAATATTAAAAATTCTTATAAAAATATATTAGATTTAGTTATAGTAATATTAATTATATTTATAAAAGTATATAAAATATGTTTTCCTTCTGTTCAAAAAGTGGGTAAAGGTAATATAAAAGTTGCTTGTATAGGTGACAGTATAACTTATGGTTTAGGTGTAGAGTTTAGAAGAAGATTTAGCACATATCCAGCTATATTAGCTAGTTTATTAGGTCGAAAATTTAAAGTTTTAAATTATGGTGCTAGCAGTAGAACCCTTTTAAGTAATGGCAATCACCCATATAGTAAAACTAGATTTATAGAAAAATCATTGATTGAAAACCCTGATATAATTATAATTATGTTAGGCTCTAATGATTCAAAGTCTATAAATTGGAATGCAGAAAAATATAAAGAGGAATATTTAAGACTTATTAGAGCTTATCAAGTAGTGAATAATAAATCTAAAATATATATTATGACTCCACCTAGAGCTTTTATAAAAGTAAAAAATGAAAAAAATATCCAAAATAAAGTGATAAAAAATGAAATATGTCCTATTATAGAAGAAATAAAAAATGAAACAGGAGTAAATATTATAGATATATATAATTTTACAAAAAAACACCCTGAATGGTTTGCTGATGGTATACATCCTAATAGGAAAGGTAATTTATTTATAGCAAATTATATTGCTAGTATAATAGATAATTAAAATTAATATATTATAAAATAAAAAGTCAAAACCACATATTAAAATATTAATATGTGGTTTTGACTTTTTTAAGAAAAAATATAACTATAATATGAAATATTATTTTTATTTTTAAAATATATTGATTTATATCATTGTATTTGATATAATATAGGATATTATAAATAATTTTGGAGGATATTTAAATGAGATGGTATAGGAATTTAAAAATTAAATTTAAATTTACACTTATGACAGCCATTACAACTATACTAATTTTTCTTTTAAGTATAGTTAGTATAGTATCTGTTATTAGAATTATTAAAAGTTATGATAATGATATTAAATCAAATCAAATGCTTGTAAATCAATCTATAGAAACACTAAGTGCATTAACTAAAATGCGATTTACTATATTACTATTAGATTCTAGTGATTCAGCTATTGCAAATAAACAATTTGATAACGCTAGAAATGAGTTAAATTCTACATATAATAGATTAAATGTATCTTTAGATAAATTTAATGAGTTATTAAAAGATATGAATAATATTAAGCCTAATAGTAGGGATAAAGAAATATCTATTGTTGCAGATTTATCTAAAAGAATAGATGAATACTACGAAAAATATCTAGAGCATTTTCAATTACATCAAGATGGTTATTTTGATGGAGAACAGGGTAAGGAGAGACATTCGGAGCATATAAGTATTCCTAGAAGTATGGCCGAAGAAATTTTTGGTAAAATTCAATCTGATGAATTAGGTGAAGTATATTTATTACCAATTAATTCTTTTGAAAATATGATAGGTGATTTAAGTATAGCTACAAACGAAGCTAAAATTAATTTAATTGTTTTAATTTGTATTGCTATAATAATTATAATAGCAACTATTATACAATGTACTGTAATAGCATTTAGTATAATTAAACCAATTTATAAAATTAGAGAGGCTGCAGATGAAATATCTCAAGGTAATATTGATATAGATGTTAGAACTAACTATAAAGATGAAATAGGTCAACTTTCAAATTCTTTATATAATATGACATATGTTATGCAAAATATAATAAATGATATTAATAATTTATCAAAAGAACAACAAAAAGGAAATTTACATTATAAAATAAATAATGATAAATATGATGGTGTATATCAAGATGTTATAAATTCTATTAACTCTACAATGAGTGACTTTATTGATGAAATGTTTTTAATTGTAAATTTAGTAAATGACTTGGCAGAAGGTAAATTTGATTCTGAAATTAAAGTATTTCCTGGAGATAAAGTTATTGCTACAAATTCATTAATAAATGTACAAAATGCTTTAAAATCTGTATCTTTTGAAATTAATAACTTAATTAAATATATTAGTGAAGGTTACTTAGAGTATGTTATTGATAATAAAAATTATAAAGGTGCATGGAAAGCTACAATAGATGATTTAAATATATTTGTTAAAAATTTAGTTATACCTATTAAAGAAGCACAAACTGCACTTAATCATTTTGCTAAAGGTGATTTTGACCATAGAATAACTAATGAATATAAAGGAGAATTTAACAATATAAAAAATGCTGTAAATTATACAGCAGAAACAGTAAGTTCTTATATTAAAGAAATATCTAACATTTTAAAAAATATGTCAAATAAAAATTTTGATGTATCTATTGATAGAGAATATCAAGGTGATTTTGCAATAATCAAAGAATCCTTTGATTTAGTTATTAAAAATATTAATATTCTTGTAAAAGACATAATAACTTCAGCTGAACAAGTATCAAATGGAGCTAAACAGATATCTGAAACAAGTATTGCCTTAGCAGAAGGTGCTACGGAACAATCTCGATCTGTAGATAATCTTAATACTGTTATAGAAATTATATCTAAACAAATAGAAGAAAGTACTATAGGTTCTAATAAAGCAAATAATTTAGCAAATGAAGCTAAAGAAAATGCTTCTAAAGGTAGTGAGCAAATGAGTCATATGTTATTAGCTATGGAAGAAATTAATATTGCATCTAGTAGTATATCTAATATAATAAAAACTATAGATGATATTGCATTCCAAACTAATATACTTGCACTTAATGCTGCTGTTGAAGCTGCTCGTGCTGGTGAACATGGTAAAGGATTTGCTGTTGTTGCTGAAGAAGTTCGTAACCTTGCTGCTAGAAGTCAACAAGCTGCTAAAGAAACTACTGAATTGATTGAAAGTACTGTTTCTAAAGTAGAAGAGGGTTCTAAAACTGCAAATGTTACTGCTAAAGCACTTCTTGCAATGGTTACTCAAATAGAAGATATATCTAAATTAGTTGAAAATTGTGCTAATGCTGCTAATGAACAAGAACATTTTATTAATGAAATTAATACTTCTGTATCTGAAATAGCAGTTGTTACAAAAAATAATACTACAATAAGTGAAAAATCAGCAGCAGCAGCAGCAGAACTTTCCAGTCAAGCAGAAGTATTTTTTGCTTCTGTTTCAGATTTTAAACTTAAACAATAACTATTATTTTAAAAAGATGTTAGAAAAAATTATACTATAAGACTGAAGACAAAGTCAGAAAAATATTTCAGATTTTGTCTTTTTGTGTTAAAATAAAAAGGAAAAAATAAGAATGATAATAAAAAATTAAAAAATAAATTAAAAACAAATAATGATGATGTATATGAAAGATTTATTACCAGAAAATCATTTATTAAGAAAAATATATAAGCCATTAGATTTAAAATACTGAAATATAAAGGAAAATTATAAATATGGAGGACGGAAAAATAAATATTTATTTTGAATTAAATGTATTTAAAAAAATATATATATTATTTCAGACATTTATTATAAAATTTAGTATTTTAATGTTAATTTTAATTATTTTAATTTGTATAATATTTAAATTTATATATAAAAATTTAAATTCTTTATTATTAACTTATTCATTAATTAATGATGAAAAATCATATCAAATAATTAATATATTTAATATAAGTATTAAAGTTGAAAAATATCTTTATATAATAATAATATTTTACTTAAAATCAATCCAAATAATTTTTTATATATTAAATTTTAGAAAGATTATAAATAAAAGTTTTGTTGGTATAAAAAAAGAAACAGAACAAAAATATATTAAATTTTTTAAAAAATATAGTAAATACTTAGAATTTAAAGAAGAACTATTAAAATATGATTTAATGATTTCAAATATGACATTAAAACCTAGTGAGTTTATAAAGTTTTATAATAATAAATTAGAAGATAATAAATTTTATGTTTTTGAAAATAAGAGTAAAAAAATAAATTGTTTTATTAATTATTATGGAACATATAGTATTATGTATTATATAAATAAAATAATATTAGGTGAAAATATAAAATTTAAAAATATAAAATATTACATAAAGAAATTAAGTATTATAAAAAAGAAAAATATTACTCAATATATAAATATGACTTAACAAAATCAATATTAATATTTTTATATATAAGTAGTAAAAAGACAAGAAAAAAATAAATTTTTTATCATAAATAACAAAACAAAATTAGATTCAGATTGGAAATAAAAAGAAGAAGGAAACTTTTATGAAATAGAAATAAATGGAATAAGTGCATCCTATTTAATTGATATAGAAAAGAAAAAAAGATCATTTCAAAATGTAAGTATGACATATGCACAAGTAATAAAAGAGGCAATAGGAAATAATAAAGTAATATGTACAATAGGACAAGATAGAAAAATAGGAATACCTTTATTACAATGAAACTGATTAGGAATTTGCAAGAAGATTAGCAAGTCATTTTAACAACCCAATACAATCAGATATAATAACAGTAAATCCTAGAATATGGTTTGGTGTTAGATTTCATAATCAAAAACAATATGAGAAAATATTTAGAAGTAGGGAAAAAATTAGGATTAAGTAAAACATATTATATAACGTATAAAATAAAAGATGGAACAAACTTACATATAGTAGATAAAGTACTATTTCAAGATAAAAAATTAATAATATGTGAAAAAGAAGTAATATTTGAAAAGGGAGAATTAATATTTTATTTATACATTAGCAAGAGAAGAATATTTAAATGTAGTAGAATACTATAATCAACTTTTTACAGGATTAACACTTTTAGGAGAAGTAATAAAAACATCTAGTGAGAAAGTATGGTTAAAACTAGATATAGATGGAAAAAATGGAGAATATGATTATAAATGGAAGCCAATATCCGGAAATTTAATGTACTGTATTCCAAAATTGGGAACAAAGGCATCATTATATTTTGAAAGTGCAGATGAAAGAAGTAGTATAGCAACGAATATCCCAAGAACAAATGGAGTTAATGATGAAAAAAGTGAAGTAAGTTGCGAAGGGTTTAGTAATGTACAAAATAGGTTGATGGTAATATAATACAATAAAAGAATGGATATGTACCTAGCTATAATGAGATTTAGTGGAACAAGCAATATAGATATACCTTTAGAAATATTATTTGATGATGAAAAAGGAATAAAATTTGAAAGTAATAAAAGTATACTAGGTTATATACCATTAGAAATTAAAATACTAAGAACAGCAAAACTGATGGAAGAAAAACTTATGAGTATAATAACAAAAGGTACATATACAATGAGTAAGGCATTAGTAGATTTAGGTGTAATGTATTCTAACAATGATATAACATTAACTATTTCAAATCAGTTTGATATATATAGTTATAAAAATTATTTATTACAAGGAAGAGAGTATGAAACATATCCACCATTTGAAGATGCACCTCAAGAGGCTAGTTTTAATTGGGGAGGTTGGTTAGCTAATCTAGTTATAGGAGCTATAGCAACAGTAGTAACAAGTGTAAGTGATTTAATTACAGGAGAAGTTAGTGATACAAACGATTTTATGAGAGAGTTATTTTTTGCTGCTGTTGAAGGTGCAATAACAGGAATGATAGGTGCAAAAATACTAAATCCAAAATTTTGGTAAGGCTCATTAATAGGAAAAACAACAATGATTTATAAAGAAAATGGTTTATTATTGTATGTAATAGATAATAATGGAAATAAAAGAGAATATATTTATGAAAATGATATATTAAAAAGGATAGAATTTCCAAGCGGACAATATTTTGATTTTGAAATAAAAGAAGCAAAAATAATAAAAATAACAGACAATATGAACCGAGAAATAAAATATGAATATGATGGGTATTATTTAAAAAGTGTAGAAATACCAAATAAAGGCATAAAAACATATAATTATAATGAACAAGGTTTAATAGAAAGTGTAATAGATGCAAATGGAATAAAATATGTAATAAATAAATATGATGAAAAAAATAGAGTAATATATCAAAAATTATCAACAGAACAAGAATATATTATTTTATTTGATGATGAAAATAAAGTAAATACACTTATAATGCCTAAAATGAATAGGGAAGTAAAATATTATTATGATGAAAAAAATGAACCAACAAAAACAGTATATCAAGATGGAACATATGAAGAAACAAAATATGATATATGGGAAAATATAGTATATGAAAGGGATAGGTTAGGAAATGAAACAAGATATGTATATAATAAAAAATCTTTAAAACTAGAAGAACATTTACCAAGTGGATTAAGTACATATTATGAATATGATGAAAATGACAACTTAATAAAAGAATGGGACAATAGTGGAAAAGAATTTAAGTATATATATGATGAAAAAGGAAATGTTATAAAAAGTGTTGGAAAAATAGATGAAGAAAAAGAACTTGTAGTATTATATGAATATGATAACTATGGAAGAATAATAAAAGAAATAGACCCAGAAGGAAGAGAAAAAGTATTTGAATATAACTTCCAAGAGGGACAATTTAATAAACCAACAAAATATATAACAAATGAAGAAAATGAGTATATATATACATATGATAAAGGTGGAAGATGTAGAAGTGTAGAAAATGGATATGGAATAAGAGCATTTGAATATGACCCAATGGATATAATGACAAAAGAAATAGACCAATTAGGAAATACAACAACATATGAATATGACCAAATGTTTAACCTTAAAAAAGTAGTTTTACCAAACAATATAGAAAAAGGAATAGGGACAAGCTATGAATATGACCCATTTCATAAACTATTAAAAACAGAAGATGCAGAAGGAAATGTATATGCAACACCTAGAGATTATGAGGGTAATTTATTAAAAGAAATAAACCCAAATAGTTATGATGCTAAAACAAATGATGGTGAAGGTATATTATATGAATATGATAATAAAATAAAAACAATATATCCAGATGGAGCAATAGAGCGTATAAAATATGATGCTAATGGAAATATAATAAAAACAATAGCACCAGAACAATATGATGAAAAAACAGATGATGGTGCAGGGTATACATATGAATATGATTGTATGAATAGGTTAGTACAAGTAACAGACCCAAGATATAACATAATAAAAAAATATGTATATGATTTAAAGGGAAATGTAATAAAAGAAATAAATGCAGATGGATATAAAACAGGAAGTAATGATGAAGAAAGAAAAGATACACTATATAAATACAATAAATTAAACTGGTTAATAGAAAAAAGATAACCAGTAACAAAAACAAAATATAGTCTTACAACATATGAATATGATTTATCAGGTAATGTTATAAATGAAAATAGATATATAGAGTATCAAACAGAAGAAAGCTACAATGGAGAAAAACATACTATAAGTTTTGCATATGATAAAGATAATAGAAGAATAAAAGTAAGTGACTGTACAGGGGCAGTACAAGAGTATAGTTATAATATATTTAATAAAGTAGCCAAAGAAAGAAGAAAAATAAATAATAAAATGTGGCAAGAAATAGAATATAACTATGATAAATCTGGAAGACTTATAGAAATAAAACAAATATTAGAAAATGAATTAAATGCTATTACAAAATATGAATATGACAAAAACGGAAATATAATAAAAATAAAAACACCAAATGGATATGAAATAATAAGGGAATATGATAGTATAGACCGTTTAATAAGCGAAAGACATATTGAAAAAGGTGGTATAGATAATACTACAAAATTTGGATATGATAAAGCAAGTAACCTTGTTGAAATTACAGATAATCAAGGAAGAAAAACAACTATTGAATATGATTTATTAAATAGAGAAATACACCGAATAGAAAAAGAGGGAAGTATAACAAGAAAGTATTATAACTTAAATGGTTTATTAAGTAAAGAAATAAAACCAGAACAATATAATAAAGAAAAAGATAATGGTTTAGGCTATCAATATAACTATAATCCAATGGGACAATTAATAACAGTAATAGCACCAAATGGAAAAGTAATACAAACAAATACATATGATGCAGACGGAAGAATAATAAGTCAGTTAGACGCAGAAAATAGTGGAGTAACTTTTGAATATGATTTAATAGGAAATAGAACATTAATAAAAACAAAAGGAGAAGGAAAACAAAGTTTTGAATATGATGCAAGGGGTAATATTATAGGAATAACAGATGGAGAAAACAATGAAACAAAATATATACTTGATAAATGGGGTAGAATAACAGGGATAGAAAAAGCAGATGGAAGTATAGAAAAATATACTTACGATTATACAGGAAATATAATAAGTTCTATTGATGGAGAAAACCATAAAACAGAGTATATATATAATATTTCAGGACAATTAACTACTATAATAGACCCTAGTGGAGAAAAGGAACAATATTTTTATGACCTTGAAAATAGATTAAAAGAAAAGGTTGATAGAAATGGAGTTATAACACAATATAGTTACAATATGTATCAAAACTTACTTTACAGAAAAACAAAAGATAATAGTTTACAAGAAATATATACATATTCAAAAGATGGTTATTTAGAAAGTGCTATATCAAATGGAATGCAATATAACTATACATATGATATAATGGGAAGAATAGCAAGTAAAAGTGCTAGTGGAAGAAACTTAATTTCATATGAATATGATAAAAATGGAAATAAAGTAAAAGAAATAGATGTAACTGGAAAAATAACACAATTTGAATATAATGAACTTGACTTATTAAAAGATGTGTCATATAATGGAAATAATATAGCGACATATGATTATTACAATAATGGTTTAATAAAAAATGTCAAAAATGGTAGCTTGGAGCAACAATATGGTTATGATAAAGACTTAAATTTAAGTAGTTTAAATATAACACATAATAATGATTTAATAGTATCAAATAGGTATATATGACAGAAATGGAAATAGAAAAAGTAAACAAATGTTTGATAACTTAACAAGATATTTCTATACAGAAATAGGACAGTTAAGAAAAGTTAAATCAGAAGATTATGAAGAAGAATTATTCTATGATAAAGCTAACAACAGGACAAAAAGGATTGTAAATGGAGCTGAAGAACTATATATTTATGACAATAGAAATAGGCTTATAAAATTTATAAAAAATGGACAAGAAACAAACTTTAAATGGGATAACGCAGGAAACCTTTTACAAGATGATAAAGCTAACTACACATACAACGGCTTTAACCAAACAACAAAGGTAGAAACGTTTGATGGAAATATACAAATAAATAGGTATGATGCAGAAAGTTTACGTTATGAAATGGAAGAAAATGGACAACTTGTTCAATTTATTTTCAATATAAACAAAGAAGTAATAGCAGAAAAAGAAAATGAATGGACAATTTATATAAGGGGTTCAGAACTTTTAGCAAGTAGTAACGAATATGCAAAAACATACTATCATTATGCAAATGATGAAATGGGAAGCATAACCCATATAGTAGATAATAAAAAAATATTAAACCAATATGAATATGATGTTTGGGTAAATGTTGTAAATCAAAAAGAAAATATATAAACCGTTTTAAATTTAATGGACAACAATTAGACCCAATAACTAGGCAATATTATTTAAGAGCAAGATTTTATAATCCTGTAATAGCAAGATTTACCCAAGAAGATACATATAGGGGAGATGGATTAAACCTTTATAGCTATTGTACTAATAACCCTATTTATTATGTTGACCCTACTGGTCATTATAAAATTATTTGTGAAGATAAGGCAAATAGACTTATAGCCAAAAGAGAAAATGGGCATGTTTTAACACCTAAAGAAGAAAGATCTCTTACATTATATGAACAAGTTAACACTAGAAGAGATGATAAATATTCTATACCTTCTCACTTTAGAAAAGGGGTTAGAGATATAGTCTGGACAAACGCTCCAAAAAATGCTGAGGGGAAAGTAATATCTTCTAGTGGCAGAGTAATAGAAGAAGGAGCAGAATGGCACATGGGGCATATACCAGGATATGAGTTTATAAAACATCAAGATAGTGCTAGAAGGAGGGGCATAAGTAGAGAACAATTTTTAGATGAACATAATGATCCTACTCATTATATACCTAAATTACCAGAAGATAATTTAAGTCATAGATATGAAGCTGGAGATGAACTTGATTATTGGAGAGATTTATTTGGATAATATTAGTATAAAAAATAATTTATTATAAAATAAAAGGAGTAAATAAATATGAATATTAAAAATAGAAAAGAAATTGCAGTTTACACATTTGAAGCTTTAAGAAACCTATCTATTGATGAAGAAAATAAAAAATCATCAATTCGTATATATACAGATAAAAAAGGAAATAAAATTGAAATTTTTCAAATAAAAAATATAATTGAAAAAGGAATTAATATTTTTGCTACTATTGGTGTAAATGAGCATAATATAGATCTAAAAATAAATAATTTAGATTTAGGAGTATAATTTATAGCTTTAAGTAATAAATCATTTGATCAGAATTCAAATATAGATTCTAAAATACCAGATATATTAACGACTTGTTCATCTTGTATTAAAAATTCTAAATATAAATGTTATCCAGGAGCAATATTTTTAGATGTTATAGAATATTTTTATCCTAATACAGATATGAAACATATATTATTTACAAATTTACTTCCATATATGAAAGATTTGAAAACTTTATATTTAGAAGATAAAGTAATATCGTGGTTATTGGCAGTTCCAATATCTGAAGAAGAATATAAGTATAGTTTACAGCATAGTATAGAAGAATTAGAAATATTACTTGAAAAACATCAAGTTGACATTGCAAATTTAGATAGAAAATCAGTAATTTAATATTAAATAAAATAAATTATTATAATTTTAAAAATAATTAAGATTAATAATATAAATTTTGACAAGTATGATATTTAAATCATACTTGTTTTTATTGTATAAAGAATACCACGCGTAGAACGCGTGGTTCCAAAAAGGCAGAGCCGATGAGTATAAAAAAAGAACCTCCTGTTGAAAAATATATATGGGTTTGCCAACCATATATAAAACAAATGAGGTATCCAAAAATGGATAATAATAGTTTAGCACATACAAATTGGAATTGCGAATATCATATAGTATTTGCACCAAAATATAGAAGACAAATGATATATGGAAAAATAAAAGAAGATATAGGAAAAATATTAAGAAAATTATGTGAACAAAAAGGAGTAGAAATAATAGAAGCAGAGGCATGTAAAGACCATATACACATGTTAGTAAGTATACCACCAAAAATAAGTGTATTAAATTTTATGGGATATTTAAAGGGAAAAAGTAGTTTAATGATATTTGATAGAAATGCAAATTTAAAATACAAGTATGGAAATAGACATTTTTGGTGTAAAGGATATTATGTAGATACAGTAGGAAGAAATAAAAAAGTAATAGAAGAATATATAAGAAATCAGTTACAAGAAGATATAGCAACAGACCAAATGACACTAAAAGAATATATAGACCCATTTACGGGTGATAAGAATACCAAAGCATAAAAAAGCTCCTTAAGGGGTTGCTTGACAAAAAATGTGGTTGGCAAATCTATTCAGTATGCCTTTAGGCAAAGCAAGCAACATACCCTTATAGGGTTAGAGCAAGCCACCCGTTGAACGGGTGGTCTTGACTTAGATAGTTTTATTTAAGTATTAATAAATAGTATATGGAAGTATAGATATGGAATAATTCGATTTAAAAATTTTGAGTTAAGATAAAAAAATAAACTTAAATTAAATCATGAAGATATTTTAAATGATAACTGTATAATAAAAGAGCAATTTTAAAAAATTATAAATTAATATGTGATGAAAATATCATAAACTATAAATAAAAATTTAGATTATTAAAAATAATAAAGTAAATCCAGTTTTATTGTATTCTTTTTTAATATAAAAAATTCTATATTAGAATATTTAAAATAAAATTTCCATATATTAATAAAAAATGTTAAGAATAAGGAGATTTTATGAGTAAAAATTTGATTATAAAAGGGGCTTTAATATTAACACTAGCTAATATTATAACGCGTATTTTAGGTTTTATTTATAGAATATATATGTCTAATTTAATAGGTGCAGAAGGTATGGGGTTATATCAACTTATAATGCCTGTATATATGTTAGCTTGGAGTATATCTTCTTCTGGATTTTCAACTACTATATCTAAATTAGTTTCAGAAGAAAATTCAAAAAGAGAATATGGAAATATAAGAAGAATTTTATCTATATGTATATTTTTATCTGGATTAATAGCTTGTTTAATAAGTATATTAGTTTTTATATTTTCACCATACATAGCAAATAATATATTTAAAAATGAAAATACTTTATTATCTTTGCATATTATGTGTATAGCGTTTCCATTTATGGCAATAGGTTCTTGCATAAGAGGATATTTTTTAGGTATGCAAGATACAATAGTACCTGCTATAAGTCAAGTTTTAGAACAAGTTTCTAGAATGATAGTTATTTATCTTTTAGCCTCTGTATTTATACCTTTAGGCTTATCTTATGCTTGTGCATTAGGTGTTATAGGGATATGTATAGGAGAAATATTTGCTTTTTTATATGTATTTATGATATATAATACTAAAATAAATAAAATTAAAAAGTCAAATATTTCTATAATTAAATATACTACTATTATTTTATCTATGGCATTACCTTTAACAGCTAATAGAGTATTAGGTTCATTTTTAAGTACAATAGAAAATATATTAATACCTCAAAAATTAATTGAATATGGTTATACTAATACAGAGGCTATGAGTTTATATGGTCAACTTAGTGGTATGTCAATGCCATTAATTATGTTTCCATCTTCACTTCTAACAGCACTTGCTATAACAATAGTACCTGCTATATCAGAAGCACTTGCTAAAAATAATATAAATTTAATAAAAGTAACAATATCAAAGGCCTTTAATATAACATCTATTATATGTTTAGGAAGTTTAGGAATATTTACATTTTTTTCAAGTGAATTGGGTACAACTATATATTCTCAAGAAGATATTGGTTGGCAACTTTTATATATAGGATTTTTATGTCCTTTAATATACTATCATGTTATATTTTCTGGTATATTAAACGGTTTAGGTGAACAACTTTTAATATTTAAAAACAGTATAATTTCTTCTATAATAAATATTTGTTTTATTTACTTTTTAATACCCAAATATAGCTTATTTGCATTTATTATAGGTTGGTTTTTAAGTTTAGTTGTAGTTAATTTAATTTCTTTAATTAAATTAAAAAATAAAACTAATTTCAATATAAATTTATTTAATGATATATTTAAACCTTTATTATGTGTAATATCTAGTAGTATTATATCTAAATATCTATATAATATATTTATAAATATTTATAATAACATAATATGCTTGATAGTATCCTTATTTATATTTAGTATAATTTATTTTATATTGCTTATTTTGGTAGGAGCATTAAACAAAAAAGATTTAAGATTTTTTTAATAAGGTAATACATTACAATTAAATTGTAGTATAAGTATTTTATATTTGGCAAGCCTATCTTTATAATAAAAATATAAGGAAGGTTATGTATGAAAAAATTAAATAAAATTTATATATTAATTTTAATATTAATTAATTTATTATTTATTATACCCACCATTGTAAATTTCATATTTTTACCTAATAATATAAATTTAATAGTAGGAAATATTCATAAAATAAACTTTAATATACCAGCTGTTGCTACAATAGTATCAAATGATGAAAGTATATTAAACGTTAATAATAAACCTTTAAATAATAATGAAAATATAAATTTGAATGAAACTGTTTACTTAAAATCAGAACAAGAAGGTTCTGTTGATATGAAATTATCATTAATGGGTATACCTATAAAAAATGTTACTGTATCAGTTTTACCAAATGAAAAATTAATACCTTGTGGTGATTCTGTTGGTGTTAGAATAGATACTCAAGGTGTTATGGTATTAGGGTTAGGAGAAGTAAAAGGTGAAAATGGTAAAAGATATGAACCAGCCAAAAATATTTTAAAACCTGGTGATATGATATTAAAAGTAAATGGGACTAATATTGATAGTAAAGAAACTTTAATACATTGTATTGAAGATAATAGTAACTTAAACATAGAAATAAAAAGGGATAATATAATACAAAATGTTAATTTAACTAGTATAAAAGGTGAAGATGGTAAAAATAAAATAGGTGTTTGGGTTAGGGATAGTACTCAAGGAATAGGAACATTAACTTATATAAATCCTAAAACAAAATCTTTTGGTTCATTAGGTCATGGCATAGTAGATATAGATACTAAAGAAATTATGGAAGTAAAAGATGGTAAAATAATGAAATCTGAAATAGTTGATGTTAAAAAGGGTGAAAAAGGTTCTCCTGGAGAACTTATTGGTAATATAAAAAAAGATGAACCAATTGGAATAATAACTAATAACACTAATGTTGGTATATATGGTAAGATAACTAATGAGAAATTTATTAATAGTAAAAATGCATTAGATATAGGATTAAAAGATAGTGTAGAACTAGGAAAAGCTTATATATTATGTAACTTAAATGGAAGTGATGTTGAAAAATATGAAATTGAAATTGAAAGCATAAATAAATATAATATTGACAATACTAAATCAATGGTTATAAAAATAACAGATAAAAGAATTTTAGAAAAAACTAATGGTATTATACAAGGTATGAGTGGTAGCCCTATAATACAAAACAATAAAATAATAGGAGCTGTAACACATGTTTTTGTTAATGAACCTTCTAAAGGTTATGGAATATTTATTGAAAATATGTTAGAGGCTGAAAAGGGAAAGGAATTATAAAAAAATTTAGTAGTTGACATATAAATATTTTTATGGTATAGTTATTTTAATGAAAAAGGGAGTAGCTGGCAAGATTTATCTTGTGGTACTTGCGTCATTACAGTTTTTTAACTCGCATTTACTTTAAATAGCAAGACTTTTATCAAATTTATATTTTGGTAGAAGTCTTGTTATTTTGCATTTCTTCTACTAAAAAATTAATTTAATATGAAAGGAAGAAAACAATATGAACTTTTATAACAAAAGTGTAGAAGAAAGTTTTTTAGAATTAAATTCTAAAAAAGAAGGGCTAGATAGTAATGAACTAGCTAAAAGATATGAAAAATATGGTTACAATGTTTTACAAGAGGAAAAAAGAAAAAGTCCATTAAAAGTATTTTTATCTCAATTTGAAGATTTACTTATTATTATTTTAATAATAGCAGGTATTATTTCTATGATTACAGGAAATATAGAAAGTAGCATTGTAATATTTTGTGTAATAATACTAAATGCTATAATAGGTACAGTACAATATTTTAAGGCAGAACAATCTTTAAAAAGTTTAAAAAGTATGTATGCACCTGTAGCTAAAGTAATAAGAAATAGTAAAAGAGAAGAAATATTAGCTAAAGATTTAGTAGTTGGTGATATAATTGTAATAGAGGCTGGTGATGTTGTACCAGCAGATGCAAGAATTATTGATAGTTTTTCATTACAAGTAAATGAAAGTGCTTTAACTGGTGAATCTGAAGCAGTAAATAAATTTGTAGAAAAAATTGAAGGGGAAAATATTGCATTAGGGGATAGAAAAAATATGATATTTTCATCTTCTTTAGTAACTTATGGTAGAGGTATAGCCTTGGTTACTAGTACTGGTATGCAAACAGAAATAGGTAAAATAGCTACATTAATGAACCTTACTAAAAATAAAAAAACACCTTTACAAGTTAGTTTAGATAATTTTAGTAAAAAGTTATCAATAATAATAATAGGTATTTGTTTAGTAGTTTTTGGTTTAAGTATATATAGACATATGCCTATGTTAGACTCTTTAATGTTTGCTGTATCTTTAGCAGTTGCTGCAATACCAGAGGCTTTATCTTCAATAGTAACTATTGCACTTGCTATTGGCACTACAAAGATGGCTAAACAAAATGCAATTATAAAAAATTTAAGTGCTGTTGAAGGTTTAGGTTGTGTGTCTGTTATTTGTTCAGATAAAACAGGTACTTTAACACAAAATAAAATGACTGTTCAAGAAGAGTATTTTATAGGTAAGGGTAGTAGAGAGCGTCTTTTACAAATAAGTGTATTATGTAATGACTCATACATTTTAAATGGAAAAGCTACTGGTGACCCTACTGAAACAAGCCTTGTTGAAAGTTATATAAAAAATGGATTAGATTATAATAAAATAGTTGAAGATAATAAAAGACTTTCAGAAATACCTTTCGATTCTGATAGAAAACTTATGTCAACAGTTTATAATTTAAATAAAGAATATATTATGCTTACTAAAGGTGCTATTGATGTTATTTTAAATAGGGTAACTAATATAATGAAAGATGGTAAAATTTATCCTATAACAACTGAAGATATAGAAAATATTAAAAATATAAATCAAAAAATGAGTGAAAATGGCTTAAGAGTATTGGCTTTTGCTCAAAAGCAAATTGATAATATAGAAATTAATTTAAAAGATGAATATAATTTAACATTTGTAGGACTTATTTCTATGATAGACCCTCCAAGAGAAGAATCAATGCAAGCGGTTAAAGATTGTCATATTGCAGGTATATTACCAGTTATGATAACAGGTGACCATAAAGTAACAGCAACGGCTATTGCTAAACAAATAGGGATATTTAAAGATGGTGATATAGCTTTAACAGGTACAGAACTTGACAGTATGTCTAATGAAGAACTTAGTAAAATTTTAAATAAAGTATCTGTTTATGCAAGAGTTTCTCCAGAACATAAAATAAGAATAGTTAATTTATGGCAAGAAAAAGGAAACATTGTAGCAATGACAGGTGATGGTGTAAATGATGCTCCAGCATTAAAAAGTGCTAATATTGGTATCGCAATGGGTATTACAGGTACAGATGTATCTAAAGATGCTGCCTCTGTTATATTAACAGATGATAATTTTGCAACAATAATAAAAGCAGTCGCTAATGGTAGAAATATTTATAATAATATTAAAAATTCTATAAAATTTTTATTATCTGGTAATACCTCAGGTATATTATCTGTTTTATATACTTCACTTATGGCTTTACCTATGCCTTTTAGTGCAGTCCATTTACTTTTTATTAATCTTGTAACAGACAGTTTACCAGCGATAGCAATAAGTATGGACAGTCCTACAAAAGATATTATAAAAGAAAAACCTAGAAAATCTGATGAAAGTATTTTAACTAAAGATTTCTTTAAAGAAATAGTAATACATGGTATAAATATTGCAATTTTTACTATGATAGCATTTTATATAGGTTTAAAAACTAATAATGAAACAGCTAGTACAATGGCTTTTTCAACATTATGTTTAGCTAGATTATGGCATAGTTTTAATTCAAGAAGTAAAAAATCTATTATAAAACAAGGATTATTTAGTAATAAATATATAATATATGCAATTTTAATTGGATTTATTTTATTAATGTCTGTATTATTAGTTCCATTTTTACAAAGTTTATTTGAGGTTGAACCTTTAACTACAATTAACTTATTATATATTATAGGTTTATCATTAATGCCAACTATTATAATACAAGTATCTAGAATAATAAAAGAAATGATTAAAAAATAAATTTTTAAGTATCTAGTTATATGCTAGATACTTTTTTATATATAAATATATAGTAAGATTTCATAATAATTACATAACTATTCGTAAAAGTTTCATTTTGCGAATAGTTAAAAACCATATCTTTATAAATAAATCTTATCTATAAAGATATGGTTTTTTAGTGTATTTCTTCCTTTCTTATTATTTTAGTTTCAATGTCTGCCAATCTAGTTGGCAATGGTATACGACTTTCTTTATTTACAAAATTACAAACTATTTTTGTTGTTGTATCAATGTCTATATAATTCCCTACTGATATAAAAATAGGTTTTACATTTTTATGTGTACGAAGTGTACGTCCATAAACTTCATTATTAATAACAATATCTGTATAAGCATTATTTTCATTATCTGGTATAATATAATCTATATTATTTATTTTATAATAGTTTTTTGCAATCCCTATTGTTGCTTTTTTTAAGAAAAATGAAGAATAAGTAGCTATTCCCATATGATGTGGGTGTAAATATCCATTACCATCAAACATATATAAATCAGGTATTATTTTTAATTTTTCTACTGTTTTCAATATAAGTGGTAATTCTCTAAATGCTAAAAATCCTGGTATATATGGAAAATTTATAGAATCAATAAAATGTTGTTTTTCTACAACCTCTTTTGTAATACTATTTATTACAACAATACAACAAACAGCATATTCTTTATTATTTTTTTGCCAATATGCTAAATCTACACCAGCAACATTTTTAAAATTTGAATTTTCACATTTCATTATTATTTTTTCTTGTAACTTTTTTTGTATTTTTATAGCTTTTTCTAAATCGAAATTATTTAACATATTTATTGTCCTTTCTAATATTTATTAACTTTTATAAATACTAAAATTTGTAACCAAGTAAGTACTATAAATGAAATAAGCATATAAAATATTTGTAAAAACTCTTTATAAATATAAATATTAAATAAAAATATATTACTTGATAATAAACTAACTATATTACCTACTATTATATATAAAATACCATTTAATTTCTCTACTTCTCTTTCTTTATATAAAGGTATTACTAAAAATGGTATTAAAATAATAAAATATGCTGTAAAGTTAATAGGATTTTTAATTACATTTAAAATTTCACTATAAATAGGTACTAAATATAATAAATATAAACTTCTACTCCAATATTCAACTATTTTATCACCTTGTTTATTTAGTTTTTCTATGTCTTTTTTTGTGTTTTCTGGCAAAATTATTAGTGCATATCTAATAAGTTGAAATATAATAGTTACTATTGATAAAAATACACTCAAACTTATTGTTCCAAAAGGTTTAAAATAATAATCATATTTTTTATAATCAAAAAATAATAAAATACTTATAATACTTATACAACTATTAATTAAATTTCCAAAAATTATAAATAAAAATCCTAATAATTTCTTTTTATAAAATTTTAATATAAACATAGGTATAAAAATAGAAAAAAATCCTAATAATTGGATACCAACTATTAAAATAAATCCTATTAAATTTTTAGCATTTATAATTTTATCTGAATAAAATATACAAAATATTGTTATATAACTATAAGGAACAAAATAAATTAATAAAAATAACCATTTATTGAGTTTTCTCATAATATACTTCCTCCTAAAATTTAATCTTTATTATTAAAATTTTTTATAATAAATGCTGTTGCTAAAGATATACAACAAATAAGTCCTATTTGCCATTCCCAAAATGACATAAATAAACTAGGAATAAAAATTCCTAGAAAAGTTATAAAAAATTTTTTCATAAATATATATCCCCTTTATTATTCAAATTTTGTTAATGTAAATATAAATTCACTACCTTTATTAAGCTCACTTTTAAGTTCAATAGTTTCACCTTGAGAAAGTATAAATTCTCTTACTATAGAAAGACCAAGTCCACTACCCTTTTTATCTTTCCCCCTAGAATAATCTGCTTTATAAAATCTATCAAAAATTCTTTTTTGGTCTTCTAAAGATATACCAGGTCCTTCATCTTTTATAGATACAAAAACTTTATTAGATTTAATAGTAGTTGTTATAGTAATAGATTTATTAGCCTCTGTAAATTTTATAGCATTATCAATAAGATTATATACAACCCTTTGAATTTTTTCTAAATCTGCATAAACAAAAGTTTCTTTTTCTGCAAAAGATATTTTTATATCTAAATTTTTATTAACCACTCTAGCTTCAAAACTTATTATAATTCTTCTTATAAGTTCATTTATATCAAAACTAATACTATTATCTTGGCTATCAATATCTTCTAATCTATTAATATCTAATATATTATTAGCAAGTACTGTTAATCTTTCTGTTTCCTCTAAAACTATATTAATATATTTTTCCTTTTTTTCTTCTGGGATAGTACCATCAATAATAGCTTGTAAAAAACCTTTCATAGATGTTAAAGGAGAACGAATATCGTGGGATATATTAGAAATAAATTCCCTTCTTCTTTTTTCTTGTTCATCTAAACTTTTAGCCATGTCATTTAAAACATTTGCTAACTGTCCTATTTCATCTTTACTGTTAATATAAATACGTTTTTTAAAATCACCATTTGCCATAACTTTAGCAGCATTATTAATTTCTATAAGTGGTAAACTAATTTTTTTAGAAAAAAGATAAACTAAAATAAATGCACCAATAATAGCAAAAATAGTAAATAACACTATTATTTGATATGCTTTTTCAACTGTTAAAAATAAATCTGTAACAGGTGTATTTATAAATATTGTACCTATATATACTTCATTTATAGTCATAGGTCTTCCAATACTTAACATAGGTTCTTCAAATATACCATCCATTGTTCCTTGAATTTCATAATACTTATCATTTTTAGAAGTCTTTAAAATTTTTTCATAATCAATTTTTTTATTATACCATTTAGAATCTATGTCTTTTGACATAATTTTTACAGTATTTTCGTTATCTATAAATACAAAACTTGCATTTATATATTCTTCTAATATTTCAATTTCATTTTGTAAAGCTAATAATCCATATCTACCTTCTAAAAAGTAAGCTTGTTTAAAAGTTTTAGCTATTTTTTGACTTTGTTCTATAAGTAAATCTTTCTTTTGTTCTACAAAAAAAGAACTAAAAGCTTTAGTAAGTCCTGCACCTAATAAAGCAAAACTAATTATAAGTACACAAGATTGCATAAAAAATTGCTTCTTAAATAATGTATTCATTAAAATCACCCTTCATATAATAAATTATATATAATTATACTATAAAAAAATTTTATTGAAAATATATTTGTATTCTAATTAACATAAATTTAACATATAATCTTTGCTAAAGGAGGTATAAATTTAATGAATTTAATAAAATCTATAAAAAAAGGATTATCTGAAGGTATAGAATTACCTAATGAAATAATTTTAAATGTTCCTCTTATAACAATTATAGGACGTTCTAAAATAGTTATTGAAAACTTTAAAAATATAGTTCAATATTCTAATGAAATAATAAAAATAAATACATCTTGTGGTGTATTTAAAGTTGCTGGTAAAAACCTATTTTTAAAAGAACTTAACAAAAATAAAATTCTTATAAAAGGTACTTTATCACAATTTGAATTTATATAGGTTGGTGAAACAATGTTTAAATTTATATGGAATTACTTAAAAGGATATGTTATTATAAAAATTACAGGCTTTTCTATTGAAAGATTTTTAAATTTATGTTTAAATAAAAATATACAATTATCTAAATTAGAAGAAGTTAGTGATGGTATAATATGTAGTATAAGTATAAAAGATTTTAAACAATTAAAAATTATTTCTAAAAAAACTGGTTGTAAATATAAAATTATTTTAAAATATGGTATGCCATTTTTTATTTTTAAAAATAGAAAAAGGAAAATGTTTTTAATAGGTGCTATATTTTTTGTATTTTTATTATATTATTTTTCATCTTTTATATGGTCAATTCAAATTATAGGAAATAATCAAATAGATAATAATGAAATTTTGAAATTTTGTGAAGATAATGGATTATATTTAGGAGCTTATAAGAGAAAAATTAATATAAAAGAAATACAATCAGATTTAAAAAATAATTTTGATATAATTTCTTGGGCAAATATAAAAATAGATGGTACTAAAACAACTATAAGTATATCAGAAAATATACAAAAACAAAATACTACACAAAATACTATACCTTGTGATATAATAGCTAAAGAAACAGGTGTTATAACAAATATTGTTACAAGAACAGGTAGACCACTTGTAAAAGCTAAAGATATAGTAAAAAAAGGTGATATACTTGTATCTGGGGAACTTTTTCTAAAAGATGGTGAAGAAATAAAAGGTACACAAAATACTTATTCTGATGCAGATATATTAGCAAAAGTTGAAAAAGAAATAAAAGTTACAGTACCTTTTGATTATTATGTTAAAGATTTTACAGAAAATAAAAAAACTACATATAATTTATTAGCATTTAATAAAAATTTTAATATATTAAAAAGTAATATAGATTTTGAAAAATATGATACAATAGTGTCAAGAACTCAATTAAAACTTTCAGAAAATTTTTATTTACCTTTTATTATAAAAAAAACTGAATATAAAGAATATATACCTAAAAAAAAGACATATTCTATAGATGAAGCCAAATTATATGCTAATAAACTTATAACAGAAAAAATTATAAAAGAAATAGATTTTTCTTCGGATATTTTAAATAAAGAAATAATATATGAAGAAAATGAAAATGAATTGATAGCTACTGCTAAATTAACTATAATAGAAGATATAGGAGAAAAAGCACCTATATCTGTTAGTTATCAAAATGAAGGGAGTAATACAGAAGATGGAACAAATCAAGTTACAAATAGCCAATGACCAAATTTTAAATATTTTTGGACAATATGATGATAATATAAAAAAAATTGAACGTAGTTTTGCAGTTAATATTGTAAACAGAGGCGAAGATATAGTAGTATCTGGTAGCAAATACTCTATAGATAAAGCTGAAAAAGTTTTAAAATCACTTATATCTATATCAAACCGTGGTGAAGAAATAACAGAACAATCTATTAATTATCTTATTGCACAAGTTGAAGATGAAAATTTTCATGATATAGAAAAAATAAATGATGATTTTATATGTGTTAATATTGCAGGACGTCCTGTAAAACCAAAAACAATAGGACAAAAAACTTATATTGATACTATTAGAAAAAATACAATTGTTTTTGGTATAGGTCCTGCTGGTACAGGTAAAACTTACTTAGCTATGGCTATGGCTATTACAGCTTTTAAAAATAATGAAGTAAATCGTATAATTTTAACTAGACCAGCAATAGAGGCAGGAGAACATCTTGGATTTTTGCCAGGTGATTTACAACAAAAAGTTGACCCTTATTTAAGGCCTCTATATGATGCTTTATATGATATAATGGGAGTAGAAAATTTTCAAAAGAATATGGAAAAAGGTACAATAGAGGTTGCTCCCCTAGCCTATATGCGTGGTAGAACTTTAGATAATGCATTTATTATATTAGATGAAGCACAAAATACAACACCTGAACAAATGAAAATGTTTTTAACTCGTATAGGTTTTGGTTCTAAAGCTATTATTACAGGTGATTTAACACAAATAGATTTACCTACTGGTAAAAATTCTGGACTTATAGATGCTGTTAAAATTTTAGATGGTATAGAAGATATAGGCATATGTAAGCTTAATAATAAAGATGTTGTTCGTCACCCACTTGTACAAAAAATAATTGGAGCTTATGAGAAATTAGAAAAAGAGAAAGAAAAAATTAAAGAAAAACAATCTAAAAAACAAAATAAGAAGAAAAAATAGTAAATGATTGATATCAATCATTTACTATAAAAGGAGTTTTTATGCAACTTTTATTTGATAATAATACAGAATATAATTTAGATGAAATTACTTTTAACTTAATGCAACAATGTATAAAAGAAAGTCTTATTTTAGAAAATTTCACGGATAATGTAGAAATAAGTCTTTCTATTGTAAATAATGAAGAAATAAAAGAAATTAATTTTTTACATAGAAATATAAATAAAGAAACAGATGTTTTATCTTTTCCATTATTAGATAATTTTGAAAATGTTCCATCTAATATATTATACCCTATTCCACTTGGTGATATAATAATAAGTATTGATAAAGCAATATCACAAGCTAATGAATATAGACATTCTTTACAACGTGAACTATGTTTTTTAACTGTTCATAGCATGTTACATCTTTTAGGATATGACCATATGACAGAGGAAGAAGAAAAAGTAATGTTTAAAAAACAAGATATTATTTTAAATAAGTTAAATATTAAAAGATGATTACCATAGAAACTGAAAGATTAATATTAAAGCCTCTGTGTGAAAATGATTTTAATGATAAAAAAAGATAAAGAAAATAATTAGGTAGTAATTATGATAATAGAAACAGAAAGACTAATATTAAAACAAATGACTAAAAATGATTTTAATAGTTTAAAATCACTTTTACAAGATAAAGATGTGATGTATGCATATGAACATGCTTTTAGTGATGAAGAATGTGAAACTTGGTTTAATAATCAATTAAACAGATATAAAGAAAAAGGTTATGGACTTTTAGGTGTATTTTTAAAAGAAAATAATACCTTTATAGGACAAGCTGGAATAACTAAACAAAATGTAAATAATAATATTGTAGATGAAATAGGATATTTAATAAAAAAGGAATATTGGAAAAATGGCTATGCAATAGAATGTGCTAAAGCATTAAAACAATATGGTTTTAACACTTTAAACCTAAATAAAATGTATTCAATAATTAGAGATAATAATATAGCTTCTCAAAATATAGCTATAAGAAATAATATGAAAAAAACAATAACAATAGTAAAGCATTATTATAATATTGATATGCCACATTATGTATATTGTATAACTAAAGATGAATTTTTGAAAGAAAGGAATTAATTAAATATGAAAAATAATTTTCGTTCTGGTTTTGTATCATTAATAGGTAGACCTAATGTAGGTAAATCTACCCTTATGAACAATCTTATAGGAGAAAAAATAGCTATTATTTCTAGTAAACCACAAACTACTAGAAATAAGATACAATCTATTTTAACTGAAAAAGATTTTCAAGCAATATTTATAGATACACCAGGTATACATAAGCCAAAATCTAAATTAGGCAATTATATGGTAAAATCTGCGGAAACTACTTTGAATGAAGTAGACATAGTATTATATCTTATTGAACCATTTGAAAAAATTAAAGAGTCTGATTTATCTATTATAAAAAGATTAGAAAATGTGAAAACACCTGTATTTTTAATAATAAATAAAATAGATACTGTGTCACCTGAAGAAATTTTAGCTGTTATAGATAGTTATAAATCTATATATAACTTCGCGGAAATTATACCTATATCTGCTTTAAAAGGTAAAAATAGAGATGAATTATTAAAATGTATTAAAAAATATTTACATGAAGGTCCTCAATTTTTCCCTTCAGATATGATAACAGACCAACCTGAAAGACAAATAGTATCAGAAATTATTAGAGAAAAATCTTTAAAACTTTTACAAGATGAAATACCACATGGTATAGCAGTAGAAGTTAGTTCTATGAAAAATAGAAAGGATAAAGATATTATAGATATACAAGCAACTATTTATTGTGAAAGAGATTCTCATAAAGGTATCATAATAGGTAAACAAGGTTCTATGCTTAAAAAAATAGGTTCTAATGCTCGTTATGAAATAGAAAGACTTTTAGGTTCACCTATTAACTTACAAATTTGGATAAAAGTAAAAAAAGACTGGAGAGATAGCGACTTTTTATTAAAAAATTTTGGTTACGACCAAAAACAAATATAAAATAAGTTGCTATAATGAAAAGTTTATTTTAAAATTAAAGTACAAAATAAATTATTTAAATAACTATTAAAAAATTAAATGTCAATAGTATTTCAAATCCTATTATGGTAAATTTTCAATAGTATATAAAAATGCATAATACAAAAAATATAAATATACTTAATAATGGAGGCATAAAATTATGGAACATTTATTATGGAGTATTTTTAAAAAAAGTGGTGATATAAATGCATTTTTAGCTTATAAAGAGTATAATAATAAAAGAAATAATAGTGAAAAAACAAAAAATAATTTTTAAGGAAGGATAAAATGAGTACATTTAAAGCTAGAGGTATAATAATAAAAGAAAATTTAGTTGGAGATAGTGATAAGTCACTTATTATATTATTAAAAGATTATGGAAAATTTACAGTATGGTCAAGAAATTGTAGAAGTAGTAAAAGTAAACTTTTAGCTGGTTCTTCTCTATTTTCTTATGCAGACTTTATTATATATGACAATGGTAGAACATTAACTTTAAATCAAATTGATATAATAGAAAATTTTTATGGACTTACTGAAGATTTAGATTCTCTAGCTTATGGTACATATTTTTTAGAATTTGTTGATAAAAATATACAAGATGCTACACCTGTAAATAATATAATGCTATTGTTGTTAAAATCTTTACTTATATTATCAAAATCTAATGTAATAAAACCTAAATTAATATCTAAAATATTTGAAATAAAATTTTTACAATTAAGTGGATATATGCCAATTACAAATTGTTGTAGTTATTGTAAAAAAGAAATTAATAATGAAAATGAATTATATTTTGGTGATAATGGTATAGTTTGTAATAGTTGTAAAAATAATGAACAATATTTGATAAAAATATCTAATAATGTAAGATTAGTTTTAAATCATATTTTATCATCACCTATAGATAAACTATATAATTTTAATGTATCAGAAAATATTTTAAATGAGCTTTCATTAGTTAGTAAAAAGTTTTTAAATACACATTTACATATAGATTTAAAAAGTACATCTTTTATTGAACAATTAGAAAGTATATAAAATATGGTGTGAATTATAATTCACACCATATTTTATATACTAGAAATTTTGTTTTACAAACTGTTCTATTCTATTTATACCTTCAACAATATTTTGCATACTTGTAGTATATGATAATCTTATATATTTATCATATCCAAACATATTACAAGGTACAACACAAACTCTATATTTATCTAAAAGAATTTTAGCTACATCTTCACTATCATTTATAGTAATATCATCTATTGTATATCCAAAAAGTTTAGATACATCTATAAATTGATAAAATGCTCCTTTAGGTCTTAAAGAGCTAAGCATAGGTATATCTGAAATTCTTTGAGCTGTATAATCTCTACGTTTTTTAAATTCATATAGTATATTTTCTAAAATAGGGTTACTAGAAGTTAATGCTTCTAAAGCAGCTCGTTGAGCAATAACATTAACACTAGAAGTTGTATGATTTTGTACATTAGCCATAATTGTTGCTATTTTTTTATTTGAAGCAGTATAACCTATTCTCCATCCAGACATAGCATAACATTTAGAAAAACCATTTATAACAATAGTTCTATCATATATTTCTTTACCTAAAGATGCAATACTAGTATGTTTTATTTTATTACTATAAATTAATTTTTCATATAATTCATCTGAAATAACAAATAAATCATTTTCTAAAACAAAATTAGCAATTTCTTTTAATTCCTCTTCTGTATATACCATACCTGTTGGATTATTTGGACTATTTATAATAATAGCCTTTGTTTTAGGAGTTAAAGCCTTTTTTAGCATATTTACATTAACTTTAAATAAATCCTCTTTTTGTGTATAAATAAATACAGGTTTACCACCACATTTTTTTACAATTTCAGGATAACTAGCCCAATAAGGTGCAGGTATTATAACTTCATCACCTTCATTTAAAATAGCAAAAAATGCATTATTTAATGCCTGTTTTGCTCCATGACAAACTATAATTTGATTATAACTATATTTAAGATTATTTTCATTATGTAATTTTTTAGCTATTGCCTCTCTAAGTTCTTTTAGACCATCAGAATGACTATACAAAGAAAAATTTTCTATTGCATCAATTCCAGCTTTTTTTATATAATCAGGTGTTTCAAAATCAGGTTCACCAGAACTAAAATTTATAACATCAATCCCCTCTTTTATCATATCCATAGCTTTAGAAGTTAAAGCAAGTGTAACAGCAGGATTAATATTTTTAGCTTTTTGAGATAGTTTCATAATATCACTTCCTATCATAAGTATATATATTTATTTTATAATATATATTTAATTATGTCAATTTATTAGTTGTAGTTATCTTTTAAAAATTGTAACCATTTTTTAATATTTTTTTCATAACCATTTTCAGTAGGGTTATAATAAATATTATTTTTTAATTCATCTGGTAAATATTGTTGACTAACATAATTTTTTTCAAAATCATGTGAATATTTATAACCTATTCCATTACCTAATTGATTTGCACCACTATAATGACAATCTTTTAAATGTTGTGGTATTTGTTTTATTTTAATATTTTCAACATCTTCCATAGCTTTATTTATTGCCATATATGATGCATTGCTTTTAGGTGCAGAAGCTACATAACAAACAGCTTGAGCTAAAATAATACTACATTCAGGTAACCCTATCATTTCAATAGCTTGAAAAGCAGAGACAGCTATTTGTAAAGCTCTAGGATCAGCATTTCCAACATCTTCAGAAGCACAAATAATTATTCTTCTAGCTATAAATTTAGGTTCTTCACCAGCAGATAACATCCTAGCAAGATAATAAACAGCAGCATCTGGGTCACTACCACGCATACTTTTTATAAATGCTGAAATTGTATCATAATGACTATCACCATTTTTATCATAATTTATAGCTCGTTTTTGTATACATTGTTCTGCTATGTTTAAGTTTATATGTATAGTTCCATTTTCATTTTTTTGTGTTGTAAGAGAGGCTAATTCAATAGCATTTAAAGCAATTCTAGCATCACCATTAGAAACATTAGCTATAAAATCAATGGCATTTTCATCTATTTCTATGTTAAAATATCCCAAACCATTTTCTTTATCTTTTATAGCTCTTTTTATAATTAATTTAATATTTTCACTAGACAGAGGCTCTAGTTTAAAAATAATACTTCTAGATATTAATGCTCTATTAACTTCAAAATATGGATTTTCTGTTGTAGCTCCAATTAAAATAATAGTACCATCTTCTACATAAGGTAAAAGTGTATCTTGTTGGCTTTTATTAAATCTATGTATTTCATCTACAAAAAGAATAGTTTTTTTATTGTTCATAGCTAATGTTGTTTTAGCCTTATCTATAACCTCTTTTATATCTTTTACACCAGAAGTAGTAGCATTAATTTGTAAGAATATACTTTTAGTTGTATTTGCTATAATTTTAGCTAAAGTTGTTTTACCTGTACCAGAAGGACCATATAATATTAAAGATGAAATTTTATCAGCTTTTATAGCTCTATAAAGTAATGTATCATTTCCAACTATATGCTTTTGACCTATAAATTCATCTAAAGTTTTTGGTCTTAATCTACTAGCTAAAGGTGATTCTCTTTTTAAAACTTGTTGACTTTGATATTCAAATAAATCCATATTTTACCACCTTGTTAAAAACATTGCATCACCAAAACTAAAAAATCTATATTCATTTAAAACAGCTTGATTATATGCATTTATTATATTATCTCTTGTTGAAAAAGCACTAACAAGCATAATTAAACTAGACTCTGGTAAGTGAAAATTTGTTATAAGATTGTCTACTATTTTAAATTTATAAGATGGATATATAAAAATATTTGTATAACCACTTTCTGCTTTTACTAATCCATTTTCATCTGCAATAGATTCTAATGTTCTTGTACTAGTTGTGCCTACACTTATTATTCTACCACCATTTTTTTTAGCTTCATTTATAATATTAGCATTTTCTTCATCTAAACTGTAATATTCAGAATGCATTTTATGTTCTAATATATTATCTACTTTAACTGGTCTAAAAGTTCCTAAACCAACATGTAAAGTAAGTTTTGCTATTTTTATACCTTTATTTTTTAATTCTTCTAAAAGCTCATTAGTAAAATGAAGCCCAGCTGTTGGAGCTGCTGCTGAACCATCATTTTTAGCATACACTGTTTGATATCTATTTTTATCTTCAAGACGTTCTTTTATATATGGTGGTAAAGGCATTTGTCCTAACTTATCTAAAACTTCTTCAAATATTCCTTCATATTTAAAACTTATAATTCTATTTCCACCTTCAATAATATCTTCAATAGTACCCTCTAAAATACCATCACCAAATACTATAGCATCACCTATTTTTGCTTTTTTACCTGGGTTAACAAGAGCTTCCCATTTATTTTTTTCTTTTCTTTCTAATAATAATATTTCAATATTTGCTCCTGTATGTTTTCTTTTACCAAATAATCTTGCTGGTATAACTTTTGTATCATTTAATACTAAACAATCACCCTTTTTTAAATAATTTAATATACATTTAAAAGTTGGTTCATGTTTTATTTCTCCAGTATCCCTATTTACAACCATTAATTTAGAGCTTGTCCTATCTTTTAATGGTGTTTGAGCTATAAGCCTTTCTGGTAAATCAAAATAAAAATCTTTTAAATTCATATTTTTTCTCCTTATCTTACTTCTATCCCTGTATAATAATATTTTAAAATTTCATCATATTTATAACCTTTTTTAGCTAAACTATTTGCACCATATTGACTCATACCAACACCATGTCCCCAACCTTTACCAATAAATGTAATAGAATTTGAGTCTTGTCTTGAAACTTTAGATGCATAATTTACGCTTTCAGCTATATTATTTTGAGGTTTTTCATTACTAATGTTATTTAATAAATTTGAAGTATTATTATTTTTATCTATAATAAATGTATCTTTTACTTTTGAAGTATTATTATTTTTATCTATAACAAAAGAATTTTCCTTATTTATTGGATTATTTCCCTTTGATGAAATAGCAACAATATTTGAATTTGTATTATTAACAATTGCTTTTGAACTTTTTGTTGTATTAGGTGAAATATATGTATTTCCTTTAGACATCTTAAAATTTTTACTTTCTAATGTTCCACCATTAAATTTAGAAAAAAATGTTCTTATTTCATCTTTCTCCAATACTTTATTTCCATTTGTTCCTACTAATGTTAGTCTATTAGCTCTCCCTGTTATAGAAGAATTTTCTAATATAACTTCATTAACTGTACCAACTGATGCCACAGAAGATAATTCATCAAAAGTAAATGTTCTAGTCCATTGTTTAGCTCCTTCTTCAAATTCATCTTTTACAGCTTTTAAATATGGTATATTATCATTCCATACATTTATAGCATCATCTGTATAACCACCACTAGAAGATGAATACACAGCATTTATTAGTTGATTATTATAATAAGCTAAAACACCTTTTGTTTCATCTATTGCTTGATTTGTAGATTGTTGTTCATTATTTACACCTTCATATACTTGACAATGTATTGTATCACAAAGGTCAAAACCTTCATTTTTATGTATACCAGCATTAGAATAAGCATAGTTTCTAGCAGCAACTGACTGTGCTTTTAAAGCCTCTTTACTCCAAGATGGAGGCATTTCAGATGGAACAACACCATATAAGTATTCTTCTACATTTACTATATTTGTAGTTACTAACCTATTATTTTTAGAAACTATATTTATAAAATTTCTATATGGTTTATTTCCTAAAGATATATAATCATTTGATTTAATAGCTATACTATCTTTATAAGCTATTAATAATTTATTATTATCATATATACCTATAGTATTATCTAATTTTAAAACTTCACCATTAATATTTTGATTTAACATAAAATTATTAGCCTCTGAACTACTATTAAAATTGCCTATAATAGTATAGTAGTTATTTTCTTTATAAACATAACTATCATTATAGTTCATTGAAATACTTAAAGCTTCATTATAACTAGAAAATGATTGAGTATATTTTATAGTGTAATTACTTAAAGGTTTTATAGTAAAATTACTACTACTATTTAATGAAAAATCTGAAGAAAATGAATAATTATTTTCTTTTCCTAAAGTAATATAATTATTGTCTAAAGAAATATTACTTACACCTTTATATTTTGTTAAACCTACACTTATAAATTTTTCTTCTGCAAATGCAGTAAAAGAAAAAAAGTTTAATGAAATAAAACAAGTTAAAATAAAACAATTTAATTTTTTCAAATAATTCACCTCATAAAAATTAGTTTAAATATATTATATATAAATTTAGAATAAATTACTAGTCTTTTTTAATTTTTTAGTTTTATTTTGTGTCATAAATTAAAACTCAATCATAATATATAGTGTACAAGTATTTAATGTATAAAAAATATAGAAAGGACTGGAAAAATGAGCTTATATAACAATAGAAATTTTTATAACTCTAATTGTAATTGTGAAAGCAATTGTGATTATAACCAAGTATGTGCACCAGATAAAATAGACAATTCTTGTTCATTAAATAGTATAAGAAAAGCTATTATTGAAATAATAAACGCAGTAAAAAATGAACAACTTTTTGGCTTTAATGTAGATGTAGAGATAGTAACTAGTGATGGTACTTCAAATATTATTAACTTTTCTAAATTAACAATTAATAACATACAACTTACAAAAACAACTTTAGTAACTCCAGGTTTAGCAATATCTTTATATGATATAGCTAAGATAACTATTTTAACTTCTACTACTACTGGTAGTTCATTTAATATAGATTTATTAAATGGTATAAAAAATATAGCAACAACTTGTGGTATTCCAGATGAAAATTATTACAGTAATTGTAGTAGTTGTAAAAATGCTGATGTGCAATGTGCACAAGGCATACAAAATTATATTAATCAAAATATTAATACTGTTGAAACTGTAAGTTTTAATGGAAATACTGCACAATCTCAAACTATACAAGTAGTAACAGACATATCAACAGAAGATGTTTTACAAAATTCTGTATTAGATACAACACAAATAGAGGCTGTTACAAATTCAACTTTAGAAACAACTACAGCTACTGTTACAAGTGAAGTTACACCTACAAATATTGATGTAGTTTCAACAATAGAAACAACTCCAACAACAGTTTTATCTGATGTTACAGAAACAACAGTTGATGTTAGTGCACCTATTACAGCTACACCAATAAATGTTGTAACAAATGTTGAAACAACAGATATAGATGTTGTAACAAATGTTGAAAGTACAACTAAAAATGTTATTAATCAAGTTTCTTCAACAACAGATACAGTTGTAACGGGTTTTAGTGGTGGAAGTGAAGTTACTGGTGTAATATCAAATGTTACAAACATACAAAATATAACACCTACTGAAATAGGTATTCCAAGTTTTACTTCTACTGGTACAGGAGTTTTACAAGTAACTATAGCACAACAATCTATTGATGGTACAAATCCTGTAAGTGATATAGTGTTAAATGTTAAAGTTGGAAATCAAGATATAACATATAATGGTAATACAAATAAATATGTTTTAGATGCAAATACTAATGTTTTAGGTGGAGATACAGGAAGTCCAACTGTTGTAAATGTTAGTCAAATAGGAACACCTACTACAGATACATTTACAAAAACAGTATCTTCAACAAATATACCTGTTATAGATACTATAACTCCAACTACAAGGCCTATTAAAGTTGTTAATAATGTTACAACTGAAGAAATAAATAATATAGATACACCTACAACAGCAACAGTTATTGAAACTCTTGACAAAACAACAGTTGATGTAGAAAATATAACAAATACAACTATAGTAAAACCAACAGATTTATTAACTACTACAACAGCAGATGTTTTAAGTACAGCTAATATAACAAATGAAGTAAATAATGTTTTAGAAACTGCTATTTTAAAAAATACAAGTATTCCAGTAATTAATGATATAACTACTTTAACAGAAGATATAGTTCTACCAGTAACAGAAAATATTGATGGAAGAATATTTGCTGCTGGTGATGGTATTATGGGTGTTAATAACACTAATGGAGATATTACAATATATTCTATATGTGATATTAATACTGTAAAAACTTTAACAACTTAATATAAAAAATGAACCCTAAAAATTAATAAGGGTTCATTTTTTATATTTATTTTAATATTTAAGTTTAAAATCTGAAACCGAATTGTAGAAAATTTCAGTTTGACTTGATAATTCTTGAGCAGCAGAAGCAGATGTTTCACTTGCAGCTGTATTAATTTGAGTAACTGTAGAAATTTGAGAAATACCTTCTATAATTTGATCAATAGATGCTTCTTGTTCTTTAGAAGATATAGCACAAGATGAAGTAAGATTTGCTATTTCTTCAATTTGAGTTACTATTTCAAGTAAAGATTCAGCTGTATTGTTAGCAATTTTAGAACCTTCAGAAACTTTTTCTACAGAACTTCCAATAAGTGCAGTAGTTTCTTTAGCAGCTTGTTGACTTCTAGCTGCAAGACTTCTAACTTCTTCAGCAACAACAGCAAAACCTTTGCCATGTTCACCAGCACGAGCAGCCTCAACAGCAGCATTAAGTGCAAGTATATTAGTTTGGAAAGCAATATCATCTATAACTTTTATTATATTAGATATACTACTAGCTGCATTATTTATTTCTTCCATAGCAACTAACATATTATCCATTTGTTTACTACCTTCATTTGCACTATTTTTAGCTTTTAATGCTAAATTACTAGCTGTTTCTGAGCTATCAACATTATCTCTAGATTGTTTTGATATAAATTTAATTGTAGCATTAAGTTCTTCAACAGCAGCTCCTTGCTCAGCAGCTCCTTCAGCTAAAGAAACACTAGATTCTGAAATTTGTTTTGAGCCTATAGAAACTTGCTCAGCTGAAGATATAATATCTTTTGTAAGTATATTAAGATTTTCAATAATTAAGTTAACAGACTTTTGTATTTTTTCAAAGTTTCCAATATAATCCCTATCTATAGAAACATTAAAGTTTTTATTAGCCATTTCTTCTAATATATTAGATATTTCTGATATATAAGAACCTATTGTTTCAGCAGTATAATTTACTGTTTGTTTAATCTTATTAAATTCACCTTTATATTCATTAGTTATTCTATGTTCAAAATTACCAAATGAAAATTGATTGAGAGCATTTTGAGTTTCCTTAATAGGAATAACAACATTTTCAGCAAATTGATTTAAACCTTCTGTAATTTCTTTCCATTCACCAATATATTTAGTTGTGTTAAGTCTAAACTCTAAGTTACCATCATTAGCAGCATGGATAAGTTTTACTATATCATTAGAAACACTCTTTAATGCTTCTTGCACAGAAATAATGCCTTGTTTTATTATAACTTTTTCTCCTGGGAATTCTTTTACTTTTATGTTAAATTCACCATTACCAAAATCTTTTATTCTATCTATTACATATAATGAATCTTCAATTAAATTGTTTGTAGCTATATTTATAGCGTTTGTAGCTTCTTTAAATGAACCTTCATATCTATCTGTATTTATTCTATGATATATATTACCTTCATCAAGCTCATTTGAAAGCTCATTTATATCATCAAGTATATACTGAAATGTTTCAGACATATCTGCAATAGCATTAGATAATTCCCCAATTTCATCAGTAACATTTGTTCTGCAATTATTATCTAAGTTACCTTTAGAAACATTTAAAGCAATATTTTTTAAATTATTTAAAGGATTTCTAATAGATTTTGCTAATGTTGTAGCAAAAATTAAAACTGAAAATTGAATTATAACAAATACTATTAAAAATTTTATTAAATTTCTGTTAGCAACTGAATCTGTTTCGCTAACACTTTGTGCTAAAACTTTAAATGCTAATTCTGGTGATTTATAAATAGATTGAAACATCTCGTTACCAGCTTTTGTAACAATAACGTCTACCTCCTCTGCTTTGACCTTATCATTAGCTGCAACATATTCTACATATAATGCAAAATTATCATTATATATTTTTAATAATTCATCAATATTCAATAATAATTCTATTTCATCTTTTCTAGTATCACCATCTTGTTTAAGAGTTGAAATATAATCATTTACTGATTTTGTAGCTTTATCATAAGCGATATTCATTTCTTTTTGAATTTCTTCTACAGTATTTGGAGTTATATGCATTAAATTATTAAAAGCAGTATTTCTTAATTCAATAACATCTACTATAACATATAATGATTTAATTACAGTTTCTTCATTCTCATTTATAGATGATTGATAAGTATTATTAATTGAATTAATAGTCCTTCCACCAACTATTCCTAATAAAAATACCAAAATAGATATTATCCCAAAACAAATAATAAATTTAAATTTAATTTTTAAATTTTTGTACCAATTCATTAAAACCCACCTTTTCTTTAAAATTTTGTTTATTAATTATTAGATAATAAGAATTTCCTAGTAATTATAACATAAAATTAAAATTTGTGCTAGTAATTTTACAAAAAAAATACTTTCTAAATTTTAGGTTTAGAAAGTATTTTTTTATAATAATATTAAACTATTTTTTTATAGGGCTTATTCTTATTTTATCAACAGTAGCACCTGTTTTTCTCTTTACAATATCTTCAATTTGAGCAATTTCAGCTTCACTAAGTTCAGTTTTATTAACAACAACATCTACTGTATCATTATCTATTCTAACATACACTTCTTTAAATCCTTTTGCTTCTATCATTGCTTCAGCAGCTGTTTCTTTTTCTATTCTTTCTTGAATTTTAAGCATTTCATCAGCAGCAGTAGCTTTTTTCTCTTGTTCTATATTATCATTATTAATCATTTCAGTTAAAATATCTTTTTGTTTTGCTCTTGCTTGTTCTCTTTCTAATTTTGCTTGAACAAAATAAGATGTATCATTACTATTATTAACAAAAACAGCTTTACCTGCTTCATCATCTGAACCTTCATTAGAAGCTGTAGCATTAACAGGTGTTGTTTCTTCATTGTTTTTTCCATCAGTTTCATTATGTACTACTTCTTCACCATATAAGTCATAATCTGGTACAAGACCTGTTATATCACCATCATCTGTTAATGCAACCTCTGTAGCTTCTGTATTATTTCCAACATAATTTAAATATCCAGCAGCTCCAACCATAACAACTAAAGCTGTTATTATAACTTGATTTCTTTTAAACGCAAACATTTTTTTGTGCCTCCTTAAAATTAAATTAATAAATATATAGTAAATTTTATTCATATATATATTGAAATATTACTTCATTTCTAATACTTCTATTTTATGCAATTCTACACCTAATAATGCATTTGTTGCATTTATAAGCATATTTTTTGTTTCAACATTTCCACCACCTTGTGCAACTATTAAAACACCAGCTATTTTAGGTGTTAATTCTTTTAAAATAAGTGGTTCATCACTACCTATTTTCACTGTTGAATTTTGTTCTTTATTAGATATAATTTGTCTTTTATCACCATTTAAAGCTTCTTCATTTGTTGTAGAATTTTCTTTTATAGTATCATTTTTTGTTACAATTTCCTTACCATTTTCTAAAGTTATCATAATATCTACATTACCAACCCCTGTAACTTGACTTAATATAGTTTTCAATCTTTCTTCTAATTGAGTTTCATATGTACTATTAATATTTGTATTTATAGATTGTCCTTTATAATCTATGTTTGAGTTTTCTTTTTTATTACTTTTATTAAAATTATTACTAAAAATAAGTAATAATATACCAAAAAATATTCCAATTAGTATATTATAGTAATTTTTTTTATCTTTAAATATTTTTCTTATGATATTCATATAATAAATCCCCTTTTATGTTAACATAATAGATATATTTTCAATGTTTAAATTATAATATTGAGAAATTGTATTTTTTATATTATCTATTTCTTTTTGTTCTTTTAATTTTAAATCATTATCTTCTTTAAATGGTTTTACATAAATATTTTTATTGTTAGATGTTAATGTTAATTGAATTTCTTGTATATTTATTTCATCATATTTATTTTCATATAATGAAACTTCAATGTCTTTTATAAAGTAATTATCTTTTAGTATGGTTTCTATTTGTTTTTTTATATTATCTTTAAAAGCACTTTTTACCATTTCATTTTGTATATTTTTATATTTATTAATATCTATATTATTATTTTTAAAATCATCTTCATTAAATATTGTTATAGCTTCAATATTTTTAACATTATCAAATAAAATATTTAAAGGTTCTATCATAATAAATACTAATATCATACCAAAAATTAAATTTATATATGAACGATATTTATTAGTTGGTAAAATAACTTGTATAAAAGACATAAAGATTAAAAAGAAAATAATATTTTTTATATAATTATAAAAATAATCTATCATAGTCTTAACTCCTTTATCCTGTAACACTTAACATAATGACTATAAAGAATATAAATAATATTAAAAATACAATCAAACTAGATAAAATAAGTTTTGTATAATCCCCCATTATATCAACACAAGATGTAATTCTTCTATCTGTTATAGGTTCTATTAATATAGCTGTTATTTTATATATAAGTATAAGTGAAACTAATTTTACTATTGGAACAATAGAACATATTACAATAGTAATAACTATAGCTATACCTATACCACTTTTTAAAAGTCCTACAAAATACATAATACTATCAATAGCACCTGTCATAGCATCACCTACAACAGGAACAAAACTTATAAAAGTTTTAGCTGTTTTATTTACAACACCATTTAATATAGGAGCTCCTATTCTCTGTAAAGATACTATAAAACCTAAACCTAAAGCCAAACTTCTTAATGATAAATTTATAAACCATTTTAAAAATTCTATAAGTTTATTTAAAACTTCTTTAGGTGTAATATAATTTATAATATTTAAAATAACTGTTGCTGAAATTAAAGGTATGAAAAGATTTTTTATAAAAAATGATAAAATAGTTAAAGAGGTTAAAATGAAACTACTAAACAAAGTTGCATTTGTTGGAGCACCAGACATAAATAAAAGACCAGTTAAAATAGGCATTATACTATTTATAATATTAGATATACTATTTATAGTATTATATAAAATTTCTATTACTATATTAAAACTAGTTGCTAAAAGCATAGCTATAACCATATATGTTGTATAAAAGCCTATTTCTGCTACACTTTGATTTTTAAAACTTTCTGTTAAAATTTTAAAAAATGCAGCTAAAAAAGATATTAATATTATATTTTTTACTATTTTTGAATTAATGAATATTTCTTGAAAAACAGACTTTATTATATAATTTAAAATTTTACTAATACTAAAATTTAATCCTTCACCTGAAAATATATCATCTATTAACTTTGAAAATTGAAAATCACTTTTATAAATATTATTATTTATTATTGTATCATATTGTTTAAGGTTTAAACTATTAAGTCCTTCTGATATATATTCATTAGCATATGTATTTTTAGAAAATATTATAATAAATGTTATTATAAGTATTAGTTTTTTCATATCTTTCCCCCTAAGGCATAAGATTTGTTATTAAATTTAAAAGTCTTGTTATTATAGGTATTGATATAAACATAATAAGAACTTTACCAGCTAATTCTATTTTTGAGGCAATAGCACTTTCTCCTGCATCTATACAAATTTGTGAAGAAAATTCGCATATATAAGATATTCCTATTATTTTTAATATAACACCTATATGTTCTATACCAATATCTAATACAGAAACAATATCTAATATAGAACTAACTACTTCTTCTAATGTTGGTATAATCATAATAAATATTATTACACCACTAACGATAGTAATCATAATAGATATATTAGCCATTTGAGGTTTTATAGTTAAAATAACTATTACAGCAATAATAGCTATTATACATATTTTAAAAATATCCAAATAAACCCCTCCATTATAAACTAAATAATGTTTGTACTGTTTCAAAGAGTTCACTTATATATTGTATAACCCAAAATAAAACTACAACTAATCCAGCAAGAGTTGTAAGCATAGCTTGTTCTTCCCTACCAGCCCTTATAAGCACTTGATTTAAAACAGAAACTAATATTCCAACTGCTGCAATTTGAAAAATAACTGTTATGTCCATATTAACACCTCTAAATTAATAATATTATTATCATAAGTCCTGACAAAATTCCTAAACTTTGGTACATTTTAAATGTTTTATTTTTTTCATTATCTAAATGATTTACAGTAGAATTTATATAATCTATTACTATATTTAATCCATCTATATTTAATCCTATATCAAAAGAACCAATTATTTTACCTACAATATTTATATTTTCTATATCTTCTTTATTAAAGTATGTTTCGTAACAACCATTTTGTAATGCATCTGTCCATAAAGTAGATAATTCTTCGCCTCTTTTTTCTTCTAAATTTTCTCTAAATTTTATAAATATATTTTTTATTGGTTTTTGCATATTTTTTTCAATATTTAATATTGCTTCATTAATGCTAGAAAAAAATGTTATTTCTGATGATAATGCTAATAATGCCCTTTTCATTTCTAAAAGGTCATTTTTTCTATAAATAGGTTTATATGCATAATATATACCTATAATAGAAAATCCTATTAAAATAATGATACAACCAAATATTTTAAAATACATTTAACATACCTCACTATATATACTTGTAAAATTTTCATCATATATATTTTTTATATTACAAATTTTATCTTTCCTATTTAATACAATATATCTTTCAAAAATTTTATTGTCTATTATGTTTTTTATATTATTTTTTTGTTTTATTTCTTCTATATTGTTAGAATGTACTGTACAAATAATTTTTACACCACTATTTGCAATCTTTTCAATAGCTTTTATATCTTCATCACTTCCTATTTCATCAACAGCTATTACTGTAGGAGACATGCTCCTTAAAAGCATAAGCATACCTTCTGATTTTGTACATCTATCTAAAATATCGGTTCTTAATCCAACATCTAATTGTATTTTACCCATATATGTACCTGCTATTTCAGAGCGTTCATCTACTAAACCGACATTTTCTTTACTATTACTAATATTTCTTATAATATCCCTTAAAAGTGTAGTTTTACCACAATTTGGTGGAGATATTATCATTGTAGATTTTATATTAGGATATGTTAAGTATTTTAAAATATTTTTAGAACACCCTTTTACCTCTTTAGCAATTCTAATATTTATAGAGGATATATTTCTTATTGTTTTAACTTTATTATCTTCTATAATTGCTTTTCCTGTTATACCTATTCTAAAACCACCTTTCAATGTTATAAATCCATTTTTCAGTTCTTGTTCTAATGCATATATAGAATAATCACTCATAGTTTCTATTGTTTGAGTTATATCCTCTATTGTAGGCTTATAAATATCATTATTACTATTTTCACTTATAGTCATATTATTTAAAATAAAATATTCTTTATTAAATGTTTTAAATATAATACCTCTATCTAATCTTATTCTAATTTCTTCAGCTTCTTCAAAATATTTGTAGTCAACATTATTTATTAAATTTTTTATATTTTTTCCAAAATAATTTATAAGCTTGTCCTTAATAAACATTTTTTATTCCTCCTTTGTCTTTTAAGTAATTTATATGTATATTAATAAAAATTATTACTATTTTAAGATATTAAATTTAAAATTATCAAAAACTTTTATAATTATTTAAAAATATTCATTTTTTTATTGAAAAATTCAGAAAATTATTATAAAATATATAAAGTTAATTGTATCTTGTAAGATTTACAATTAATGATAAATTAACTATTAAAGGGGTTGATTTTATAAAAAGTTCAAAAAGTAATATAATTTTTGTTTTAACTGTTATATCTGGTTTAATTATTGGTTGTTTTATAGGTGATATTGTTAAAGATATAAAATATCTTAATTGGTTAAGTTATGGTAAAACTATTGGCTTGACATCACCTTTATCAATAAATTTAGAAATAATATCTATACAATTTTATTTTACAATAAACTTTACTTTATCTGGTATTATAGGTGTGATTATATCTATTTTAATATATAAAAAATTGACTTAAAGGTGGCAAATTATGAAAAAAATTATATTGGCTTCATCTTCTCCAAGAAGATGTGCTTTATTAAATCAAATGGGTATAAAGTTTGATTTAATGCCTAGTGATATAGATGAAGATACTTTTAAAAATTTAAAAGGTATTGAACTTGTAAAAACCCTTGCTTTAGAAAAAGCTAAAAATATATTTAATAAAATACAAAAAGATAAATATGATATTTGTGTAATAGGTTGTGATACAATAGTATCTATTAATGATTTAATACTTGGAAAACCTAAAGATAAAGAAGATGCACTCAATATGTTGTTACTTTTAAATGGTAATATGCATACTGTATATACAGGTCTTAGTCTTGTAGGAATTAAAAATGGTACATTTTTTGAAGAAACTATTTATTCTTCTTCTAATGTATACTTTTCAAAATTTTCTAAAGAAGAACTTTTGGAATATATTAATACATTAGAACCTATGGATAAAGCTGGTGCATACGGTATTCAAGGCAAGGGTGGATTTTTAGTATCAAAAATAGATGGTGATTTTTATTCTATTATGGGTTTACCTATAAATAAACTTTATCATATACTTAATAAATATGAATTTTTATGTCATAAAAATTTTACAAATTAGATTGTTATTTTAACTTGATATATATCTAAAAACGTTGTATTATATATTAATGTAGTATTATACTTGCAAAATAATACAATATTTTAGAAAAATTTTTATTTTTAATATTAAAATTTATTATTATATGGTTTTTAGTTGTATTACTTTTATATTTTTTTGGATATACTATAAATAATTATTTTTTAGGAGGAAATATATGTTGACAATGACAAAAGATATGGGAATAGATTTAGGAACAGCTAATACACTAGTTTTCGTTAGAGGAAAAGGAATTATAGTAAATGAACCTTCAGTTGTAGCAATAAATACAATGACAAGACAAGTTTTAGCAGTTGGTGATGAAGCTAAAAAAATGATAGGCCGTACTCCTGGGTCAATACAAGCTATTAGACCTATGAAAGATGGTGTTATTGCAGATTTTGAAGTAACACAAGAAATGTTAAAATATTTTATTGGTAAGGCCTATAATAAATCATTATTTTCTAGTAAACCAAGAATAGTTATTTGTGTACCTTCTGGTGTTACAGAAGTTGAAAAGCGTGCAGTTATAGAGGCTGCTATGGCTGCTGGAGCTAAAGAAAAAAATGCATATCTTATAGAAGAACCTATGGCTGCTGCAATTGGTGCTGGTCTACCTGTTGGAGAACCTTCTGGTAATATGGTTGTAGATATTGGTGGTGGTACAAGTGAAGTTGCTGTTATATCTTTAGGTGGTATTGTTACTAGTAAATCTATAAGAGTTGCTGGGGATGTTTTTGATTCTTCTATTGTTAACTATATTAAAAAAGAATATAATTTAGCTATTGGTGAAAGAAGTGCTGAAAATATAAAGGTTACTATTGGTTGTGCTTATCTTGGTAATGAACAAGATAAAATGGATATAAGAGGGCGTGACTTAGTTACAGGGCTTCCTAAAACAATAACTATAACTGCTAAAGAAATACAAGGAGCATTAGAAGAACCTGTTTATTCTATGATAGATGCTATTAAGTCTACATTAGAAAAAACTCCCCCAGAACTTGCTTCTGACATAATGGAAACAGGTATATACTTAACTGGTGGTGGTGCTTTATTACAAGGTCTTGATATTCTTATATCTGAAGAAACAGGTATGCCTGTTCATATAGCAGATGAACCTTTAAATTGTGTTGCTCTTGGAACAGGTATGGTTTTAGAACAGATTGACACATTAAAAAATGTTCTTATATCATCTCAAAGATTAAGAATGAACTAAGGGGCGTTTTATATTGAAGTTTCTTATAAAAAATAAAAAATTATTTATAGGTTTTTTTATAATACTATGTATAGTTTTAGGACTGATTTCTTTTAATAGAATAAGCCCTTCCCTATTTGAACGTACTTTTGGTTTTGTTATTACTCCAATACAAAGTGCTTTAACATCTTCTAGTAAATGGATAGAGCAAAAAATAAATGCTTTTTCTAATATTAATGACTTAGAAAAAGAAAATGAAGAATTAAAAATTCAGTTAGAATTAAAAAATCAAGAAATTAATAGACTTCAACAATTAGAAAGAGAAAACGAGAAATTATCTGAACTTTTAGATGCATCTTCTAGATATGGACAATATTCTACAATTACAAGTAATATTATTGCTAGAGACCCTGGAAATTGGTATGAAAATTTTACAATAGATAAAGGCTCTAATGATGGTATTGAAAAAAATATGGTGGTATTAGCTTTTGGTGGACTTGTTGGAAAAGTAGAAGAAGTTGGTCCTAATTATGCAAAAGTTAGTTCTATAATAAATGGTACTTATTCTGTTTCTTCTAAAACTTTAAGAACAGATGATGAAGGTTTTGTTAAAGGTGATATTTCAAACAAAGGAATATTAAAAATGGACTATATTGATAAAGATGCTGAAATAAAAGAAGGTGATGAAATAGTTACATCACATTTAAGTGAAATATATCCAGCAGGTATAACTGTAGGATATGTTACAGAGGTTCATTTAGAAAGTAATAATAAACTTTCTAAAACTGCTACAATAAAACCTGCTGTTGATTTTAAACATCTTGAAAAAGTTTTAGTTATAGATAAAGGTAAAAAATAAAATTTTGCCTTTATCTAACCTTAAGGTTAGTATTACATATAAATGTATAAAACTTACCTAAATTTAAACTTAAATCTATATTTGGAGGGTTATAATTGCGTTATATTACTTATATAGCTCTAATCTTAATTAATTTTATTTTACAAACCACTTTATTTCATAAAATAGAAATAGTTGATATAACACCTAATACAATGGTTATTTTAATAGTATCTTTTGCATTTATGCGTGGTGAAATAGAAGGTGGATTCATAGGATTTGTTTCGGGATTTTTAGTAGATTCATTTTTTGGTCAATTTTTAGGACTAAATGCCTTTATAGGACTTGTAACAGGATTTTTATGTGGTAAAATATTTAATGAATTTTATAAAAATAGTATTTTTATACCATTTTTTTTAACTTTATTTTTTAATATTTTTTATGAATTTTTATTTTTCTTCTTTAATGCATTTTTACAAGGACATCCAAATATAATGCCATTTTTAAAAACTATAATTATACCTGAAGCATTATATACATCAATTTTATCATTTTTAATTTATAGAATCCTTTTTATATTAAATAAAAAATTAGAAAAATATGATAGAAAAAATAAAAATTTATTTAAACAATAAATTCCTAAAAACTGATTAGACTAATATAAATTAATTAAAATATATGAAATTATGAAAAATATATTATTATTATTAATAATTTTAATTAGATTAATTATAAGAAAGGATAGCCAATATAAAAATATATTATAATTATCATAAGATAATCTTACTATTTAAGACATACTATATTTAAATTTAAACCTTTGAATAGTGATATTAAAAAATTTTTATATTTTTATATATTTTTGGCAATGGTGAAATATGAAAATACGCTTAAACAATTTAAACAACAATAGTATAAGACTTTTGATTATATTTATAGGTACTAGTATTTTATTTTTCATATTAATAATAAAATTATATACTTTACAACTTGTACAAGGTGAATTTTTAGCAAATCAAGTTTTAGGAACAATTTCAAAACCCATTACTTTAGAAGCACCCCGTGGTAATATATATGATAAATTTGGAAGACCATTAGCAGTAAATGAATCTTCTTTTACTGTAAATGTAGACCCAAGTATAAATATAGACCCTAAAGTAACAGGTTTTACCTTAAATGATGTTATATTAAAAACAATGCAATTATTAGAAAGAAATAATGAACAAATAGTAGATGAATTCCCTATTTCTAAAGAAAAACCTTATACATTTTTATTTAATGGTAGTAAATCTTTAGAAAAAACTTGGAAAAATGATATGAACTTACCTCAATTTTTAAAAATGCCACAAGAAGAAATAACAGCAGAACAAGCATTTAAAGGTTTAAGAGAACAATTTGAAATAGACCCTAAATTGTCAGATGAAGATGCAAGAAAAATTTTAATAGTAAGGTCTGAATTATTTAAAAGTAGATTTTCAAAGTTTATTCCTGTAACTTTAGCATATGATGTTAGTGAAAAAACTATTGCAACAATAGAAGAAAATTCATCTGAATTTATAAGTGTTTATATTGATGTTGAAGGTAAAAGAGTTTATCCTGGAGGAGAATCTTTTTCTCATACATTAGGATATATTAGAAGTATCAATCCTGAAGAGTTAGAATATTATCAAAAACAAGGTTTTGAAGAATATAATAATAATGATATTGTTGGTAAAGAAGGTATAGAAAAAGCATTTGAAACTACTTTAAATGGTATTGATGGTACAGCTTATTATGAAGTAGATAATTTAGGTAGAAAGATTAGAAAACTTGATGAATTTTCTATAGAGCCAGTACCAGGTGATGATGTATTTTTAACATTAGATGCAAATTTAAATAAAGTTGTATATGATGCAATAGAAAATGCTTTGAGTGAAACTATTATAAATAGACTTCTAGGAAGAAACACAGCAGGTCCAAATTTATCTTCTAAAGAAATATTTTCAGCTATGGTAAAAGCTAATACAATAGATATGAAAAAAATATTAAATTCACAAGATGGCACTTATTCTTATAAACTTAAACAATATATATTATCTAAAGATAGTAAAGCATCAGAAGATTTAGACAATGCAAGAAAAATATTATCTACAGGAATTAAGGATAATTTAGTATCTCAAACAAATGTTATTATGGCTTTATATGAACAAGGTATTATTGTAGATGAAGAAAAATATGTAAATCGTATTAAATCTGGTAATATATCTTCTTTACAATTTCTAATTGATAAATTAAAAACATTACAAATAACACCACATATGACAGGTATGCTACAAGCTCCAGCTTCAGCTTCTGTTATTGTATCTGATGTAAAATCTGGTGCTATATTATCAACTGTTTCTTATCCTTCATATGACAATAATAGATTTGTAAACAATTTTGATAATGACTATTATAGACAATTAAATAATGACCCTACTTCACCTATGAATAATAGACCTTTTACAGAACCTAGAGCACCTGGTTCTGTATTTAAGCCAATAGCAGCAATAGCAGGTCTAGAAACAAGTCTTATAACACCTCATACTACTATTTATGATAAAGGAGTTTACAAAGATGCAGGGCTTCCATATGCTAAATGTTGGATTCACAGTTCAGGTGGTAGTCATGGTGCTGTTGATGTGGAGAAATCTTTAGAAGTATCTTGTAATTATTTTTATTATGATATTTCTCATAGAATGGGTATTAGTACATTAAATAAATACATGGAAGAATTTGGTTTAAATCAACGTTCTGGGGTAGAAATATATGAATTATATGATTCTTCTGCTTTACAAAAATATCCTTCTAAAATATCTTCTCCAGAATATAAAAAATATATAGAATCTTCAAGAAATCCTGATGCACCAGAATCAGATTTAAAATGGAATGCTGGTGATACTATAAGAACAGCAATAGGTCAAGCATATAACAATTATACTTCATCAATAATTGTTAAATATACAGCAACATTAGCTAATGGTGGTTATAGATACTCTTTACATTTTCTTGATAAAATTATTGATAATAATGGTAAAATTATAAATCAATATGAACCTGTTTTAGAACATAAAGTAGAAATTAAGCCAGAAAATTTAAAAGCTATACATAATGGTATGTATAGAGTTACACATGGTGAAAGAGGTACTTTAAGAAAGTATTTTAGAAATTTCCCTATCAAAGTTGCTGCAAAATCTGGTACTGCTCAAGAAAATTTAAAGTATAATAATCATAATGTTTATATTGGGTTTGCTCCATATGATGACCCTCAAATAGCTATTTCTGTATTTATTCCTTATGGTGATGACAGTTATTCTCCAGCATCTAAAATAACAATTAAAATTTTAGAGGAATATTTAGCACTTAACAAAGAACCAGAAAAAAAATATACAAATAGTCTTACTCAATAGTGTGTATTTATTAGGGAGGTAAATATTTTGAATAAAAATATAGTTATCTTTAAAGGTGGTCTTAATGGTATATCAATAATACTTGAAAAAGAAGTACCTTTTGAAGATATAGAAATTGCTCTTTTAGAAAAAGTTAAAAATGCAAAATCTTTTTTTAAAGATGCAAATAGTTCAATAACTTTTAAAGGTAGAGACATATCTGAAGAAGAAGAAATGAAACTTTTAAATATAATATCAAAAGAATCTGGTATTGATATTTCATTCGTAAATAATTTAGGAAGTGATTCTGAAGAAGATACTTCTTCAGAAGACACCTTAATGTTACAAAATTTCATAGCTGATGCTAATAATAATTTAACACATTTTTATAAAGGTTCATTGCGTAGTGGTCAAAAAATATCATTTCCTGGAAGTGTTATTATTATTGGAGATGTAAATCCTGGTGGTCAAGTAACAGCAGAAAAAAATGTTATTATCCTTGGAAAATTAAAAGGAGTTGTACACGCTGGTTGTAAAGGTGATAAAGATTGTTTTATATCAGCTTTATATATGATGCCAACTCAACTTATTATAGGTGATTGTTTAGCATACTTTCCTAATGACATAAAAAGGAACATTATGCCAGAATATGCTTATGTAAAAGAAAATCAAATATTTGTTGAACAACTAACTAAATAAATAATTATGTATGTTTTTGTTATTATTTGCTTAAAAAAATTAGTGCAATTTTTATAAAATTCTGTTAATATATATGTATATCAAAAATTTTATACTTTTAATTCAGGAGGAGTTTGAATGAGTGAAGTTATAGTTATTACATCTGGGAAAGGTGGCGTTGGTAAAACGACAACATCAGCAAATTTAGGAACTGGTCTTGCACTTGCAGGTAAAAAAGTTGCTATGATAGATGCTGATATAGGACTTCGTAACTTAGATGTTGTAATGGGCTTAGAAAATAGAATAGTGTATGATCTTATAGATGTTGTAGAAGGTAATTGTAGATTAAAACAAGCTCTTATTAAAGATAAACGCTTTGACAACTTATTTTTATTGCCAGCTGCACAAACAAGAGATAAAGATGCAGTAAGCCCAGAACAAATGCAAAAATTATGTGATACATTAAAAGAAGAATTTGACTATGTAATTATAGATTGTCCTGCTGGTATAGAGCAAGGATTTAAAAATGCTATTGCTGGTGCAGATAAGGCTATTGTTGTTACTACTCCAGAAGTTTCTGCTGTACGAGATGCTGATAGAATAATAGGGCTTTTAGAAGCACATGAATTGAATGACCCTATGCTTATTTTAAATCGAATTAGAGTTGATATGGTAAAAAAAGGTGATATGATGGCTATGGAAGATGTAACAGAAATATTAGCTATAGATATTATTGGTATTGTTCCAGATGATGAAAGTATTGTTATATCTGCTAATAAAGGAGAACCTGCTATTACAGATGCAAATTCTAAAGCTGGACAAGCATATAAAAATATTTCTCAAAGAATAATGGGTAATGACGTTCCTCTTATGGAATTATCTAATAATCCAACTTTATTAGATAAATTTAGAAGCTTATTTGGAAAGAAAGCTCAATAAATCTTACATTTATATTAACAAGGAGGAATTATAGTGCTAGATAATATGTTTAATAATTTAAATTTATTTACTAAAAAACCTTCATCTAAAGATGTTGCTAAAGATAGATTAAAATTAGTTTTAATTCATGATAGAGCAAATTGTTCAACACAAGTTTTAGAAATGTTAAAAACAGATATAATTAGAGTAATATCTAATTATATGGAAATAGACGAAGATGAATTAGATATTCAAATAACAAAAACAGAAACAGATGATGATAAAAATGGTGTTCCTATGCTTTACGCAAATATACCTATAAAAAGCATGCATAAAAATCAAGGATAACATAGTTACATACTTAATTTTTAAAAAGCGGAGCCTTCTCTGCTTTTTTGCAATTTTTAATTTATAAAATAAGAAAGGATTTTTATATGCTAAAGAAAAAACTTATCTATTTTGATTATCTTCTTGTAGTTATGGTATTTTGTATGGCAATAATTGGAATAACTGCTATAGGTAGTGCAAATAGAATTAACACACTAGAAATAGGATTTAATGAGCAATTTTTAAGTTCTGAATTTGTAAATCAAATAATATGGTTTATAATAAGTATATTTGGTATGTTTTTAGCAGCATTTATTGACTATAAATTTATTGCAAAATTTTATATTCCTATATATATTATAAATTTAATATTATTATTACTTGTTTTATCTCCTTTAGGAAAAAGTATTAATAATGTTAAAAGATGGATTTTTGGTATTCAACCTTCTGAATTTTGTAAGATTTTTATGATTATTTTTATAGCAGTTTTTATAGAAAAAAATAAAGATACAATAAATGAATTTAAAACATTAGCAATTTTAGCATTATTAACATTATTACCTGTAGCTTTGATTAAAGCTCAACCTTCATTATCTGCCTCACTTGTTATAATAGCAATATTAGCTTTTCAAGTTTTTGCAGGTAATTTAAATTTTAAATATATAAAAGTTATTTTAATTATACTTGTACCTATTCTAGTAATATTAGCTATAGATATAATAAGTGGAAAATACTTCTTTCTAGGGTTATTTTTAAAAGATTATCAAATAGATAGAATATCATCTATTGTATCATTTGATTTAAATACAAAAGATAGTTCTTTATATCAAACAAAAAATTCTGCTTGGGCTATAGGTTCTGGTCAACTTATGGGAAAAGGTCTTTTTAATGGAAGTATGAATCAATTAAACTATATCCCCTATTCTCATAATGACTTTATATTTGCTGTTATTGGTGAAGAATTTGGGTTTATTGGTTGTTGTATAGTTATATTTTTATCACTTGCAATAATAGCTAAATGTTTAATAATTGCAAATAAAGCAGTTGATATATTAGGTATGCTTATTGTAGTTGGTGTAGTTGGAATGTTAGTATTTCAAATTTTTGTTAATATTGGTGTTGCTAGTAGTTTATTACCAAATACAGGTATGCCATTTCCTTTTTTAAGTGCTGGTGGTAGTTCAATGCTTATTAATATGTCTTGTATAGGTTTAGTTTTAAATGTGGGTATGACACGCCCAAAAAATTTATTTGAAAAATAAACAAAAAAATCTTTATTTTTATCTACTTTTTGTGGTATAATATAATAAACATTAATTTTAAGGGGTGAAGTATTATGAATATTGCATTAGTTGCACATGATAACAAAAAAATTCTTATGGAAAATTTATGTATTGCTTACAGACATATATTAAATAAACATACTTTATTTGCTACTGGTTCTACAGGTACATTAGTAGAAGAAACTGCTAATCTAACTGTAAATAAATATTTAGCTGGTCATTTAGGTGGTGAACAACAACTAGGCTCTCAAATAATAAATAATGATATAGATTTACTTATATTTTTGAGAGACCCTTCTTATGCTAAAGATTATGAAGATGATATTAATAGTATAATGAGGCTATGTGATATGCACAATATACCTTTAGCTAGTAATCTTGCTACAGCAGAAGCTCTTCTTTTAACTCTTGATAGAGGTGATTTAGATTGGAGAGAAATTATGAAACAATAATATTAATGTATTATTTAATTGTAAATATTATATTATTTTTTCTAATATTTATTGATAAAAAGAAAGCAATTAAACATAAATGGCGTATAAAAGAAAAAACACTTTTTACACTATTTTTATTAGGTGGGTTTATAGGTGGATTTTTATCAATGAAATTATTTAGACATAAAACTAAAAAACCAAAATTTTATTTTATAGGAATATTATCTTTTATTTTAAATCTAATAATATTATTTATAGTATATAGGTAGGTGATTATATGACAACTATTTATTTTGTAAGACATGCTCAACCAGATTTTAATATAAAATGTGATATTACAAGGCCATTAACTGATAAAGGTATAAAAGATTGTATAAAAGTTTTAGAATTTTTTAAAGATAAAAATATAGATATTATGTTTTCTAGTCCATATAAAAGAGCAATAGATACTATAAAACCTTTTGCAAATTTTATTCATAAAGATATAAAAATAGTAGAAGGTTTTAAAGAAAGAAAAATTGATAGTTGTTGGATTGAAGATTTTGAACAATTTTCTAAAAAACAGTGGGAAGATTTTAATTACAAACTTACAGATGGTGAAAGTTTAAAAGAAGTACAAGATAGAAATATCAAAGAATTGAATAATCTATTACATAATTTTAATGATAAAACTTTACTTGTTGGCACTCATGGAACATCATTATCTACAATTATAAATTTCTATGATAAATCATTTTTATATGAAAGTTTTAAAGAAATAAAAGATATAATGCCTTTAATAGTAAAATTTGAATTTTTTAATAATAAACAATTAAAATCTATAAAATACTATAAAATATAAAAAGTCCTTTAAAGGACTTTTTATATTTTATAGTATTAAACACATTTCAATATTAAAAACTTTTAAAAAATTTATATTATATTTATGTTATTATAAATTAAACCTAACATAGTATTTTAATTGTATTAAATATACTAAACAATTTAATCATATAACAAAATTATATAAAAATTTATTAAAATTTTACATTATTTATTAAAAATTTATATAATTTTTGTATAATAATATCTTTATTTTTTATTTAAAATATGATATAATTAATAATAAAAACTTTAGGAGGGATTTATATGAATAATAAAGTAATAGTAACTATATGTAGAGAATTCTGTAGTGGTGGTAAAGAAGTAGGAACAAAATTAGCTAAAAAATTAGGTTGTGAATGTTATGATAAAAAATTAATATCATTATCAGCAAAAGAAAGTGGATTTACTGAAAGTTTATTTGAAGATGTAGATGAAAAACCTAGTAATAGCTTTTTATATTCTATAGCAATGGGTACTCCTTCTACAACAGGATTATTTTTCCAAAATAATGATTTCTTAACTAATGATAAATTATTTAGTATTCAATCTGAAGTTATAAGACGTATTGCAAGTACTAAATCTGCTGTTATTGTTGGAAGATGTTCTGATTATATTCTTAGAGATGAAGAAAATCTTGTTAAAGTTTATCTTAGAGCTGATAAAGATTTTAGAATTAAACGTTTATTAGAAACAAATAAAGATGTAGACCCAAAACATGCTGAAAGTTTATTACATAAAACAGATAAAAAAAGAAGAAATTATTATAGTTATTATACAGGTAGAGAATGGGATAATACATCTAATTATGATTTATTAGTAAACACAAGCAAAATTGGTATAGATAATACAGTAGAATTAATATTAGATTATATTAATAATATGTTTAAGTAATAAAAAAACACCTTTAAGGTGTTTTTTTATTACTATTTTTTAGTTTTTTTCTTTCATATATTCTAGTAGCAAATATTTTTATTGTAGCAAATACTGGAATAGCAAATACCATACCCCATAAACCAAATAAATTGCCAGCAATAGATAATGCAATAATAACAACAACAGGACTAAGCTCGACACTTTCACCAACTACTTTTGGTTGTATAAATATTGTATCTATTTGTTGTAAAATTAACATACCTATTGATGCATATAGTGCTTGAATAGGTTCACCACTTATAAGGGCTACTGATATTGCTAATATAAAACCAACTAAAGCTCCAAAGTAAGGTATTACATTAGAAAAAGCTGAAATTAAGCCTATTATTGTAGCAAATTTTAAACCTATAATAGATAACACAACACTTATAAGAATTGCCATAATAGATGCATCTAAAAGCATACCTCTTATATAACCAGAAAATACAGCATTAATATCACCTAAACCATCTTTTAGTCCATTATAAAATTTTTTAGGTAAAAATGTTGTTCCTATATTATCTAGGTTAGTTTTTATAACTTTTTTATCTTTTAAGAAATAAAAACTAATAACTATACTAATTAATACATTTATTACACCATTAGCAAAAGCTGTTGTAATAGATATAATATTATTTCCTATATCATATACAAATGAAGTAAAACTTTTAGTTATTTTATTTAAATGTGGTGATATATATTGCTCAAAAACTTCATTGCTAATTAATTCTCCATCTAGCTTATTATAAAATTTAGTCAAATCTTGTTGAAAACTATATATAGAACTTCTAATAGAATTAGCTAAGTTGTCTATAAAGTTACCAGCACCACTTTTACTTATACTATTTACTAATAAACTACTAAGTATTACAATTATTAGTATTATTGTTAAATAAGTTAAAATAGTTCCTTCTAGTCTTCCTTTTTCTTGTGTAACTTGTTTTTTATTATTTTTCTTATTAAATTTTATATTTTTTTTAATATTAGCAACCTTATATTTTAAATATTTTTCATATAAATTTTCATATTTTAATTGAAAAAAGTCTACAACAGGGTCTAATAAGTAAGAAAATACAAAGGCTATAACAACTACAATAATAGTAGATAAAAACCAACTAATACCATTTTGAATATTATTAATAATTAAATTTAAGTTTTTTAATACATATGCTAAAAAATCTATTCCGTATTTTAAAGCATATATCATTACAAGTGTTACAACTATATGAAATGCTATAACTAAATATTTTTTATTCCAAGGTAACTTCATATATTATCTCCTATTTTAAATCTTTTAAAAGATTTAATAAAAACTCCCAAGTTCTATCAATAGAAGATATACTAGCTCTTTCATCTGGAGTGTGTATATCATATAAATTAGGACCAAATGAAACTAAATCTAATTGAGGCATTTTTTCAGAAAACAATCCACATTCAAGACCAGCATGTATAATTTGTAATTCAGGTTCTTTATTATACATTTCTTTATATAATTTAATGCATTTGTCCCTAATTATAGAATTTTCATTATATTCCCAAGCTGGATAAGAACCTCTAAATTCTACATTACCATTAGCATTTTCTATACAAGTTTTAACTTGTTCCATTATATCTTCTTTTTTATATGCAACAGCACTTCTTATAGATGAAGTAACTTCTACACATTTGCTAGTAGTTTTTATAACACCTAAATTTATAGAACTTTCAACAAGATTTTCAATATTTTTGCTCATAGTTTGAACACCATTTGGAAATTCATTTAAAGCAGTTAATATTTTTTTATAATCATCTTTAGAAAATACTTCTATCTTATTTTCAACTTTTTCTAATTTTAAATATAAATTAGGGTCTGTATTTTTATACTTATCTTTTAAGATACTTTCTATATTTTTAATTTCTGTTTGTAATAAAGTTAAATCATTTTCATTAATAGATATAATAGCCTCTGCTTCTCTAGGAATAGCATTATCTTTAGCTCCACCTTCAATTGAATTTAAAGATATATCTATTTTATTATATAAACTATCTAATATTTCAATTAAAATTTTATTAGCATTAGCTCGTCCTTTATTAATATCTATACCAGAGTGTCCACCCATTAAACCATAAACACCTAAACAATAAGTTGATTTTGTATTTTCTTCAAATTTAATAGGTATTTCTATATCACATTTAACACCACCAGCACAACCAACAGTAAATATACCCTCTTCATCTGAATCTATGTTTATAAATATTTCAGATTTTAAATCAGATACATCTAAATTTGTTACACCTTCCATACCAGACTCTTCACAAGCTGTAAATATTGCTTCAATTGGTGGATGTGGTATATCATTAGAGTCTAAAATAGCTAAAGCCATAGCAACAGCTATACCATTATCAGAACCTAAAGTAGTTCTATCTGCTTTTAAAATATCACCATCATAAATTAATTTAATAGGGTCTTTTAAAAAATCATGTTCTACACCTTTATTTTTTTCACATACCATATCAGTATGAGCTTGTATAGCTACTATTTTACTATTTTCATAACCAGAAGTACCAGATTTTTTTATAATAACATTATAAGTATCATCTACTCTAAAATCTAAATTTCTTTCTTTTGCAAAATTTACTAAATATTCACTTATTGCTTTTTCGTGATAACTAGGTCTAGGAATTTTACTTATTTCTTCAAAATAATAAAAAACTTTAGCACTTTTTAAATTCATAAAAAATTCCTCCATAAAATATATTAATTTTTAAAACTGTGTATAGGTGCAGGTATTCTACCACCACGCTTAATAAAATTAGTACAATTAGCTTTATTAACAGGCATTATAGGAGCTTTTCCTAAAAGTCCTCCAAATTCTACCATATCACCAACACCTTTACCTATTACAGGTATTATTCTAACAGCAGTAGTTTTATTATTTACCATACCTATTGTCATTTCATCAGCAATAATAGCAGATATTGTATGCTCATCTGTATCACCTGGTATAGCAACCATATCTAAACCAACTGAACAAACACAAGTCATAGCTTCTAATTTATCTAATGTTAAAAATCCTTCTTTTGCAGCCTCTATCATTGCGTGATCCTCACTAACAGGTATAAATGCACCACTAAGCCCACCTACATAAGATGAAGCCATAACACCACCTTTTTTAACATTATCATTTAAAATTGCAAGAGCTGCTGTTGTACCATGAGCACCTGCATATTCTAAGCCCATTTCATTAAATATTTCTGCTATACTATCCCCTACTGATGGAGTTGGTGCAAGTGATAAATCTATAATGCCAAAAGGAATATTAAGTCTTTTTGAAGCTTCAGATGCTACTAATTGACCTGCTCTTGTAATTTTAAAAGCAGTTTTCTTAACTGTTTCACAAAGAACTTCAAAATCTTTTCCTCTAACTTCTTCTAATGCTTTCTTAACAACACCAGGACCACTAACACCAACATTTATAACTACATCTCTTTCAGAAACACCATGAAAAGCACCTGCCATAAAAGGATTATCCCCAACAGCATTACAAAATACAACAAATTTAGCACAAGCCATTGAGCTATTATCTTTAGTAAGGTATGCCATTTCTTTTATTATTTCACCCATTTTTCTAACAGCATTCATATTAATGCCATATCTAGATGAACCAACACAAACAGAAGAACAAACCCTTTCTGTATTAGCTAAAGCCTCTGGTATACTTCTAACAAGATGAATATCAGCATTTGTACTACCCTTTTCTATAAGTGCAGAATAACCACCTATAAAATTAACACCTACTTCTTTAGCTGCTTTGTCTAAAGTTTTAGCTATTTCTATAAAATCTTTTTGTTTGTGGTCAGCACCAATAAGCCCTATAGGTGTAACAGATATTCTTTTATTTACAATAGGTATACCATATTCTTTAGCAATATCATCACCAACAGATACTAAATTTTTTGCATTTTTTGTTATTTTATCATAAATTTTATCTTTACATTTATTTATATCAGAATCAATACAATCTAACAAACTAATACCCATAGTTATAGTTCTAACATCAAGATTTGATTCTTCTATCATTTTATTAGTTTCTTGTATTTCATAATTTGTTAACATTAGTTTTCCTCCAAGTTATTAAATTCTATGCATACTATCAAAAATATCAGCTCTTTGTAATTTTATTTCTACACCAATATTTTTGCCTACCTCTTCAATACCTTCTATAACTTGACTAAATTTATCATCTACATTAGATATATCAACAATCATAGTCATATTAAAATAACCACTTAAAATATGTTGAGATATTTCTAATATATTTATTTCATTTTTAGCTAAAAATGTACATACTTCAGCTATAATACCAACATTATCTTTACCTATAACACTAATTATACCTTTCATTTTTTATACCTCCAAAATAGTAATATTTGCTAAAATATTATAAATCATTTTATCATAAATTAATAAAATTTTCAATATTTTTAATTTATTTAATCTTTAGCTTTTATTACTAATAAATAACCACTTTTTATATTAACAGTAGCTAAATTACTTGTCATAACATTACTAACACCTAAAGATTTACCAATAGTCATAGTAGCATTTTTTAAAGGATATTCTAAACCAGTAGTATCTATTCCCTCAACATATGTACTAATAGGTATTAAGGAAACTAAATCACCTTTTTTACCAGTTATAGTTATATTATTACTTATAATTTGTATTTCATTATTATTATCTACAATAACAGCTTTAACATTAGCATCTTCTGCTTTCATTAGCAAATTTATATTTGTTAAAGTATGGTCTATTCTTGTACCTATAGCTCCTAAAATAACTATTTCATTTGTACCTAAAGATATAGCAAAATCTATACATAATTCCATATCTGTTTCATCTTTTTTAGAATTAAATTTTTTAAATACTACATTTTTTGTTTCAAAAAATTGAATTATTTGAGGAATAGATGAATCTAAATCACCTATTATATAATGTGGAATAATCCCCTCTTCAAATAAATATTTACTACCACCATCACAACATATAATAATATCATTCGGTTTTAAAATAGTATGTAATATATTATTATCCATATTTCCATTTGCTATAATTAAAGTTCTCATATTATCACCTAAAATTTTTTAAATATTTCATTATATTGTTTAATTACTGTTGATTTATCTTCTTTTTCAAATATATCTGAACCAACAACTATAACATTAGCACCAGCTTCTAACACTTTATTTACATTATCTAGTTTTATACCACCATCAACTTCAATATCACAAGTTAAATTATTTTCATTTACATATTTTATTAAAGCAGAAATTTTTTCAAGACTATTTTCCATAAAAGATTGTCCACCAAAACCAGGTTCAACACTCATAACTAAAACTAAATCTAAATGTTTTATAAATGGTAAAATTTCTTTATAGTCTGTATTTGGTTTTATAGTCATACCAACCTTTTTATTTGCTTTTTTAATTTTTTCTATAATTTCCATATGTTTTTTAGTAGCTTCAAAATGAAAATTTATAATATCACAACCTAAAGAAATAAATTCATCAATATATCTTTCAGGTTCTACTATCATAAAATGAGCATCTAATACCATATTAGTAGCTTTTCTAATACTTTTTATAACAGGCATACCTATTGATATATTAGGAACAAACATACCATCCATAACATCAATATGGACATACTCTATGCCTTCTCTTTCTAAAATTTTAATTTCTTCTTCTAATCTTACAAAATTTGCAGATAATATAGATGGAGATAATTTTATCATAAATTTTTAATTCCTTTCCAGCAATTCATTTAATAATTTTGTATATCTTGTATATCTTTCTTCAGATATATTTTTTCCTATTTGTTCTTTTATAGCACAACTAGGTTCATGTATATGTTTACAATCATAAAATTTACAATCACCTAAATATTCTCTAAATTCCTTAAAATAATTATCAAGATTATCATTTAAAAAATCAATTGTTAAAGATGTAAATCCTGGAGAGTCTACAATATAAGTATTTTCCCAAGCCTCTAATAATTCAACTTGTCTTGTAGTGTGTTTTCCTCTTTCTATTTTTTTACTTATATCACCAGTTTGCAATGATGCATTAGGTAATATAGTATTTATTAAACTAGATTTACCAACACCAGAAGGACCAGCAAAAACAGTAACTTTATTATTCATTAACTTTTTTAATTCTTCAATACCCTTATTTTGCTTTGTACTAGTAAATACAATAGGATAAATATTTTCATATAAACTTTTTATATTTTCAATATCATTTTCATTAGCTAAATCACATTTATTAATACATATTATTATATTTTCAATATTTTGACTTTCCGCTAATATTAAAAATCTATCTAATAAATCAATATTTATATTAGGACTAACTATAGAAAAAGTAATAACAGCACAATCTATATTAGAAACTCTTGGTCTAATAAGTAGATTTTTTCTTTCTAATATTTCTTCTATAATACCTGTATTATCTTCTAATAAAGATATTTTAACATAATCACCTACAGTTGGTGTTATTTTATTTTTTCTGAAAATACCTCTAATAGAACATTCTACTATACCATTACTAGTATCAACAAAATATAATCCACCGACACCTTTTATAATTCTTCCTTTTGTCATAAAAACCTCTCAAATATTTATTATGTTAACTATTATATAATAATATTATACTTTGTACAATAATTAATTTGATATTGACAAAAAAATTAATTGATCATATAATAAATATATGAACAATTATTCATATATTGGAGGTGTATTCTTTGAAAAAAGAAATAGATACTTGTGAATGTTTTAATAAAGAAACAGTTGATTTAATAAAAAATAACTCTTTATCTGATGAAATAATTTATGATATGGCAGATTTTTTTAAAGTATTTTCAGATAGTACAAGAGTAAAAATTTTATATGCTTTATTAAAAAGTGAAATGTGTGTGGGTGATTTGGTAGAAGCCTTAGGAATGAACCAATCAGCAGTATCACACCAACTTAGAATATTAAGACAAAATAATATAGTAAAATTTAGAAAAGAAGGAAAAGCAGTTATATATTCTTTAGATGATTCACATGTTTTTGAAATTTTAAGTCAAGGTTTATCACATTTATTACATAAAATAAACTATGAGGAGTGATAATTTATGAAAACAGAAACTTTTAATATAATTAATTTAGATTGTGCCCATTGTGCTAGTGTTATTGAAGATAATATCAACAAGCTAGATACAATAGAAGATATAAATTTAAATTTTATTAATAAAACACTTAAAATAAATTTTAAAGATTTTGTAGATATAAATACAGAAATTAAAAATATACAAAAAATAATAACTAAAGTTGAACCTGGCGTTGAAATAATTCCATTAAAAAATAAAAATTCATTAACTATTATATTAAATGGACTAAATTGTGCTCATTGTGGAAGTCTTATAGAAACAGAAATTAACAAACTAGATATTGTGAATATAGTATCATTAAACTTTATTAATAAAACATTAAAGATAGATTTTAATAAAAATGTTAATATAAAAAAAGAATTTGAAAATATTAAAAATATTATAGATAAAATTGAGCCTGGTTTAAATATAGAAATTTTAACAGAAAATAAAAAATCTGTTGAAGTAGAAGAAGAAAAAGATAATGATAAATTTAACCTTATAAAAATAATTTTAGGTGCAGTATTATTTGCTACAGGCAAAATAAGCAATATGACTTTTTTATATGCTATTGCATATATTATATTAGGTTATGATATAATACTTAAAGCATTAAAAAATATATCAAAAGGTAAAGTATTTGATGAAAACTTTTTAATGGCTATTGCAACAATTGGTGCAATAATAATAAAAGAATATCCAGAAGCTGTTGCTGTTATGCTATTTTATCAAATAGGAGAATATTTTCAAGAAAAAGCAGTTGGCAAATCAAGAAAAGCAATAAAATCTCTAGTTAATATAAAAGCAGAATATGCAACAAAAGAAAATGGAGAAAAAGTAGCTCCAGAAGATATATGTATAAATGATATTATTATAATAAAACCAGGGGAAAAAGTAGCTCTTGATGGTATAATTATAGAAGGAACTTCATTTTTAGATATGAGTGCATTAATTGGAGAATCCGTTCCAAGAAAAGTTAATGTTGGTGATGAAGTGTTAAGTGGTAGTATAAATAATAATAGTATACTAAAAGTAAAAGTTACAAATGAATATAAAAATTCTACTGTATCAAAAATATTAGATTTAGTAGAAAATTCTTCAATGAAAAAATCTAAAACAGAAACTTTTATTAGTAAATTTGCTAAAATATATACACCTATTGTAGTTTTATCTGCATTATTTTTAGCTACTATTCCACCACTTTTTACAGGCTATAATTTTAGTGAATGGATAGAAAAAAGTTTAGTATTTTTAGTTTCTTCTTGTCCTTGTGCATTAGTTGTTTCTGTACCTTTAAGCTTTTTTAGTGGTATAGGTACAGCATCTAAAAAAGGTATCTTAATAAAAGGTAGTGTATATATGCAAGATTTAAGTCTTGTTAATACTATTGTATTTGATAAAACAGGAACATTAACAAAAGGTGTTTTTGAAATAAGTAATATAAAAACTAATAATATTAATGAAGACGATTTTTTAAGTATTGTTTATAGTTTGGAAAATTTATCTATTCACCCAGTTGCAAAATCTGTTGTTAACTACTATGAAAATAAATTTGAAAATATAGAAAATCTAAATGTAGAAAATTTTGAAGAAATAAGTGGATATGGTTTAAAAGGTATAATTAATAATAGTGAAATACTACTTGGTAATGGTAAATTATTAGAAAAATATAATATAGATTATGAAAAATCTAATGATAATGGTACAGTTATATATGTAGCAAAAGATAAAAAATTTATAGGTTATATTGTTGTATCTGATATAATAAAAGAAGAAGCAAAAGAAACTATAAATAATTTATATAAATTAGGAGTTTCTAAAACAGTAATGTTAAGTGGTGATAGAAAAGAAACAGCAAAATTTGTTAGTAATAATATTGGTTTAAGTGATTTTTATTCTGAATTATTACCACAAGATAAAGTAACTATATTTGAAAAAATAAAAAAAGAAAATAAAAATGGTAAAGTTGCCTTTGTTGGTGATGGTATAAATGATGCCCCTGTAATAGCTATGTCTGATGTTGGTATAGCTATGGGTGGTGTTGGTTCAGATGCTGCTATAGAAGCTTCTGACATAGTTATAATGAATGATGATTTATCAAAAATTAAAGCTAGTATAATTATTAGTAAAAATACGATAAATATAGTGAAATCTAATATAATATTTTCTTTAACTGTTAAATTCACTGTTTTAGCTTTAGCAATATTTGGGTATGCTACAATGTGGTTAGCTGTTTTTGCAGATGTTGGAGTGTCAGTTATAGCAATATTAAATGCTATGAGAAAAAAAATATAGAATAGAGTTAAAACTCTATTCTATATTTTTATTATAAAAATTTTCTAAAAATTCTGATACTGGTAAAGGTTTTGAATGTAAATAACCTTGAACAATATCACAATTCATTTCTCTTAATATATTTTCTTGTTCAATAGTTTCTACACCTTCAGCAGTAGTTTTTATATTCAAATCTTTACACATAGAAATTATATTTTTCATTATAATTTCATTAGTAGTATTTTGTCCTAAATTTTTTACCATTGTTTTGTCTAACTTAAGACCATCAAAATCAATTTCAGATAAAATAGTTAAATTACTATATTTAACTCCAAAGTCATCTAATAATATACTAATTCCCATTTTTTCAATATCTTTAAGTACAATACAAATAGCTTGTTTTTCTAAATCACCAATACTTTCTGTAACTTCTACTTCCACATATTTATAATCTATATTATATTTATTTTTTATGTCTAATACCATTTTAATAATATCTTCTTGTAACAAAGTTCTTCTAGAAAAGTTTAAAGAAATAGGAATAAGTGGTTTATTTTCATTTTGCCAAGATTGTAATAATTTACAAACTTCTTCAAAAACAAATAAATCTATATATTGTATAAGATAATGATGTTCTAAAATAGGTATAAATTTATCTGGAGGTATATATCCACCTTCTGGATTTTTCTTTCTTATTAAAGCCTCAGCACCATATAATTTATCATTTTTAAGTGATATTTTAGGTTGTAGAAAAATTTCATATTCATTTGATTCAATAGCAAGCATTAATTCAGTAAATAAAGTATTTCTCTTATAAATATTATTAGTTATAAGTTCTCTACCTTTATTACTCTCCATTTTTCTAAAATAAATTGAAGAATTAACAAGATAACTTAATTCCTTTTCATCACTACTCCAGACTTTACCATAAGTCATAGATAAACCTACTTTTTCTAGTGATTTTGATAATATTTCAATTTCTTCCAAAAATAACTCATATTTTATATTTTTCATTATTATTAAGAATTCATTACCATTTAATCTAAATATTGGTTTATGATAAAATTGAGTTTTTAAAATTTCAGCTAAATTTAATAAAACTTGGTCTCCTGCTAATACTCCTGCTGTATGATTAATAGAATTTAATTCATTTAAGGCTAAACATAAAACACCAATATTTTTTATGTTATCAGCATCATAAGCCATTTCATAACTTCTGTAAGCATTTCTATTTAAAACACCTGTAAGATTATCATAATTTTTTTCAAAATTTAATTCCATCTTTAAAGTATTTTTAATAATTTCTTCACTTATAAAATAAGAAATATTATTTGAATATTCTTCTATCTTATCATAATAAATACTTTCTTCTATTTTATTATTATTTAAACATATTATATATCCAATATGATTTTTATTATTTATTATAGGTATAATTAACATATTATATAAATGAAATTTAATCATTATATTATATAAGTTATAAGATACAGAAATAACTTCTTGTTGTCCATTTAAAACTCTTACATTGTTTATAGGATTTGATAAAAATTCATCACTAATAATTTCGGATAACTTTGATTTTATATCATAAGATAAACTTGTTTTTGTAAGAGAATGAGTAGATATATGATCATTTTTATCTATTTCAAAAACAAATCCAAATTCTGATTTATATAAACTACATATTAATTCTAATATAAAATTTATATTATCTTCATAGTTATATTTTTTAGAAAGATGTGATATAGCAGAAACTATACTTCTACTTATATCTTGATTTATATTGTCATTTTTTCTTTCATCAACTAAAGATATACTTGTAGCTAATGTAAACATACATTTTTTTTGATTAAATAATACAAGTTTATTTTTCAATAAAAAGTCTTTATTTAATACCTTATTATATTGGTTCCAAACAAAAAAATCTGTTGAATTCCAAAATATACTTTTGCAAAGATTACAAGGTCTTTCTCTATTATGTATAAGTTTATAACATTCTATATTAATACATTCTTCTTTAGTTTTATTTAACATTTTAAAGAAAGCATCATTACCATCTACAATTTTATAATTAAAACAATCTATAACATAAGCTATTGAGTCACCTTCATTAGCAACTAATTGATTAATATTATTATAATTTTTAACTTTATTTTCTTTATTATTAATTAATTTAGTTTTAAAATGTTCATAGTTTTCATCTAAAATAAGATTATTCCAATAAACAAGATTTTCACCATTTTCAATATTTTTTAAATTATATAAAGCTTTATTACAAGCACTATACATTTTTAAATAGTTACTTTTATTACTTAAACAAGCACCTATATTACAAGGTATATATATTTCTTGAAAATCTTTAACTCTCAAATAAAATTCTGAAATTTGTACTTCTATATCCTCTTTATTATTGTTTTTCATAAAAACAACAAATTTATTAGTATTTATCCTTCCAATAACACTATCTTCAAAAATATATTTTAATAAATTACCTATATATTTTAATATTTCATCACTTATAATATTACCATTTAAATTTTTGATATTTTTAAAGTCTTCTATTTCTAATAATAACATACAAAATATATCATTTTCTTTACAATTATTAAAAATATTATTAATTTCTTCTTCTATATATTTATGATTAAAAAGCCCTGTTAAATTCTGAACCTCCCACGACTAAAGTCGCGGGGTTCCTGCTTCATAGAATTTTACATA